>WNGD01000400.1_pt1 | contig 90264 bp, 93 predicted proteins | sample 5400671 | NCBI WGS metagenome assembly WNGD01 (sample SAMN13153369, study PRJNA577476) | soil metagenome | isolation source: 40 cm soil or saprolite under grassland replicate 2 | place: USA:California | collected 2016-06-15
AGGTCGGTCAGTCGTGATCCGCTCCGCCGGTCGACGCTCAGGAAGACCGCCGCGTGTCCGGGCCGGACGTCGGGGAACCCCCGGTCGGCCAGATCGGAGTCGAGCTCGCCGGCGAGCGCTCGTCGTGCTTCGAGGAGCTGGCGGATCAGGTCGGCCATGGGACGCAATCGTGCCAGTCCGGATGCTCATGGTCAATCAGGTTGACCATCATGCCTCGGTACCCTTCGGCGATGGCGATCGTGACCCGCGAAGCGCGGCCCGAGGAATACGCCGAGGCCGGTCGGGTCACGGCCGAGGCGTACCGCGAGTTCGTGCCCGCCGACGGCAACGGCGACTGGCAGCGGTACCTCGCCCGGATGACGGACGTCGGGGAGCGCGCGGGCCGGACCACGATCCTCGTTGCGCTCGACGACGGCCGGGTGATCGGCTGCGTCACCCTCGAGCTGGATGGCCGCGTGAGCGGCGGGGATGGCGACGCGCCGCTCGAGCCGGGCGAGGCGCATATCCGCATGCTCGGCGTGGATCCGGCGGCGCGGGCGCGCGGCGCCGGCACTCAGCTGATGGTCGAGTGCGAAGCGCGCGCCCGCGCCGCCGGCAAGACCTCCCTCACCCTCCACACCACGAAGAAGATGCACGCCGCCCAGCGGATGTACGAGCGCCTCGGATACGTCCGCGACGCAGACCGGGTCTTCCCCGATGGGTTCGTCTTGCTCGGCTACCGCAAGGAGCTGTCGGGCTCGATCACCTGATCCTGGAACTGCTGCTCGTACAGGCGCGCGTACAGCCCGCTCTTGGCCAGGAGCTCCTCGTGGGTCCCCTGCTCGACCACCCGCCCCCGGTCGATCACGAAGATCACGTCCGCCTGGAGGATGGTGGACAGCCGGTGGGCGATCGCGATCGTGGTCCGGCCGTGCATCAACGGCTCCAGGGCAGCCTGCACCAACCGCTCGGACGTCGTATCGAGCGACGAGGTCGCCTCGTCCAGGATGAGGATGCTGGGGTCCTTGAGGATCACGCGCGCGATCGCGAGACGTTGCTTCTCGCCGCCCGACAGCTTGTAGCCACGCTCGCCGACGACCGTGTCGTAGCCGTCGGGGAGCTCGGAGATCTTCCCGTGGATGTTCGCCGCCCGGGCGGCGGCCTCCAGCTCCTCCTGCGTCGCATCGGGCTTGCCGTACAGCAGGTTGCGACGGACCGTGTCGTGGAACAGATAGGTCTCCTGCGTCACGACCCCGATCGCGTCGCCGAGTGATCCGAGCGTGACCTGCCGGACGTCGCGGTCGTCGATCCGCACGGTCCCCGCCTGGACGTCGTACAGACGCGGCACGAGGTACGTGATCGTCGTCTTCCCTGCGCCGCTCGGGCCGACCAAAGCGGCGAGCTGACCAGGTTCGATCTTGAGCGAGACGTCGTCGAGGGTCCATACGCGGAGCTGGTCGCTCGGTGTGGTCTCGGGCGAAACCGGGACGATCTCGTCCGGGGGCTCCTCGTACCGGAACCGGACGTGGTCGAGCTCGACGCTGCCCCGAACGTTCACGAGCGGCTCGGCGTCGGGCGCATCGACGATGTCGTGCTCCATGTCGAGGTACTCGAAGACGCGGTCGAACAGCGCGAACGACGACTGCACCTCGGTCGAGACCTGCAGCATCGATCCGATCGGGAAGAACAGGCGCGACTGCAGCGTCGTGAACCCGACGAGCATGCCCGACTGGATCACCGAAGAGCCGTGGCTCGAGTTGACCCACCCCGCCACTAGGTAGACAAGGGCGGGTGTGATGGAGAAGAAGAAGCCGATCAACGCGAAGAACGAGCGGCCGATCATCGTCTGGCGGATCTGCAGGCCCGTCAGGCGTGCGTTCTCCTCGCCGAAGCGCCCGATCTCGTACGACTGCCGGCCGAAGGACTTCGAGAGCAGGATGCCGGAGACCGACAAGGTCTCCTCGGTGATCGACGTCATGTCCGCCATCGTCTTCTGCGTACTGGTCGCAACAACGCGCCGCGCCTTTCCCACCCTGACCGTCAACCAAAGGAACAACGGCAACAGGAGCAGCGACAGCACCGTGAGCGGCACCGAAAGGATGAGCATCGCGATGATCGTGCTGATGATCGTCACCACGTTCGACAACACGGTCGAGGCTGTATCGGTCACGACGGACTGAACGCCTCCCACATCGTTCGCGAGCCGGGACTGGATCTCCCCCGTCCGCGTCGTGGTGAAGAACCGCATGGACATGGCCTGCAAGTGGCGATAGAGCGAGTTCCGGAGGTCCTGCATCACGCGAAGGCCGACCTGGTTCGCGAGGAACGTCTGACCGATCCCGATGATGCTCGTCACCAGCGGGACGGCGATCATCAACGCGACGTAGCGGTACAGGAGCGGCAGGTTGGGGCAGGGCTGGCCCGCACAGTCGTTGTTCGTGCCGAATAGAGCGTTGTCGAACACCTTGACGATCAGCAACGGGTTGACGACGCCGAGGCCTGCCGTGATGACGATCGCGAGGGAGACGACGCCGACCTTCTTCTTGTAGGGCGAGAAGGTCCGGACCACCCGTCGGACGGTCGCGGGGTTGATGGGACGGTGGTCCTCGGCGACCGGGCGTGCGTTGAACATCGCGTGACGACCCATAGGTCTTCCACGATACGGCGGGGCCGCGGATGTTGCGGGTCAACGTCGTCCGATGTCACTCGGCCGACATGCAACATCGCGACCGGGAGCGATCAGAGCGCGAGCATTCGGCTGCGACGGAGCACGTCGTCGAGCATCGCCGGGGTGAGCTTCCCCGTGAACGTGTTCTGCTGGCTGGGGTGGAAGCATCCGACGACCCGGTAGGGGCCGACGGATGCTTCCACCCCGTGCCCGAACCGCGGCTTCGGCCGCGGGGCGGGGTGGCCGAGCCCGGCGATCGCGCCGAGCGCGCCGTCCCAGGCGAACGATCCCAGGGGAACGATCACCCGGAGCTCGGAGAGCGCGCGGAGCTCACGTTCGAGGAACGGCAGGCATCGGTCCCGTTCCTCGGGGGTCGGCCGGTTCCCCGGTGGCGCGCATCGGTTGACCGCGCTCAGGTACGCCCCGCGGAGGCGGAGGCCGTCGTCCACGGCGGTGGACGACGGCCGGTTCGCGAACCCGGCGCGATGCAACGCCGCGAACAGGAAATCACCCGAGCGATCGCCGGTGAAGATCCGCCCGGTCCGGTTCCCACCATGTGCCGCGGGCGCAAGCCCGAGCACCAGGATCCGGGCGCGCGCGTCCCCGAACCCCGGGACCGGCCGCCCCCAATACCGCTGGTCCGCGAAGCGGGCGACCTTCTCACGAGCTACCTGCTCGCGCCAGGCAACGAGCCTCGGGCATCGGCGACACACCACGACGTCGTTCCGGATATCGTCGAAGGTCGACGTCGTCACGGGCTGCCGGTGCCGATGACGTCGAAGATGTCGTAGCGAGCGAAGCTCGCGGTCGACCCGTTGTACTGGGCGTAGACGTGATCCGACGTCGCGACGACCGACGGCTGGTCGTTCAGCGTCCGGCCCATCGGTGTCGCGGCCGCGACGAGCGACGGAGGCGTGAAGAGCGTTCCGTCCGCCGAGGTCGCCGAAAGGAGGTCGACCCGGGCGGCGCGCTTCGCGCCGTTGCAGTCATGGGTCAGAGAGGTCTCCTCGCATCCCGCCCACATCGCGATGAACCCACCGGGCGCCGGTTCGACGACGGTGGAGTATCCGCCCGCGTACGTGGTGGCGTTCGCGGTCCCGTCGATCCAGACGGTGGTCGGCGTCGCCGTGACTGCGGACCCGTCGAACGTCGTGTAGACCTGTCTCCTCGCCGTGTTCCACGCGATCGTCACGACGCCGGGGACGAGCGGAGACGCCGAAACGATCGGGTATCCACCCTGCCGGAGCGACACGTGGCCGGCGAGCGCGACCGACACGTCCCAGTTCGCCCGGGTGGCCGCCGCGATCGGCGACGTCCCGGAGAGATCGATCGCGCGCGCCTTCAGTGCGCCCTTCCCGTCGGCGATCCACGCGACCGTGATCAGGTTCCCGACCGCGGCGACGTTCGCGTACGCGTGGTATCCGTCGACCGGTGTCTTCAGCGTCGTGGCCCCGATCCGGATCGGGGCGGACCAGGCACCGAAGCCCGACCGTTCACGGAAGAACACCTTGCCGTTCGTCGCGTCGGTCCACACGGCGTACAGGTTCACGGGTCCGAACGCCGTCTTGGCGGCAGCCACGATCGGATAGTCGATCTTGCCGGTCCGCGGCGTCAGGGATTGCACGCCCCGCCAGGTCGAGCCGCCGTCGACGCTCGTGTTGATCTGGAACCGGCGACGCGCCCCGGCCGGGTCGTAGGCGCTGAAGCCGGTGACCCAACCGACGATGACCTTGGTGCCTGCCGCGGCGATGCTCGAGCCCTCTGCGTTGACCGTCCGATCCGAGAGCCTCCTCGGCCTCGCCCAAGTGATGCCGTCGTGGCTCGAGCTGTAGTACGCGGCTTGCGGCGTGGTCGCGTCCGAGATGAACGCGTCGTGCAATCGGAAGCTCGGGTCCGCCGGGATGCCCGAGAAGTCCAGGGAGTTGCCGTAGTTCCACGAATACGCCCCCGGGATCCCGTGCGATGCGCCCCACGTGACCGCGGAGGAGGCCGTCCCGGCGAGCGCGAGTACCAGAGCGACCGCGGGGAGGACCGACCGTCGGATCATGGGGGCCATGAGACCATCATGCGTCATGTCGCTCCTGGTCTTCGTGTGCGCGGGCGTTCGGTCCTTCGGCGGAGCGAGGCGAACCGCTCTTCCGCGTCGGCGAACGGCTCGAGGGGGTCCAGCAGTCGCTCGACCAGTCCCAGCAAGGACTCGAACCCGACCGCTTCGTACCCGTCGTCCAACACCTGCGTGGCTCGGTTCATCGCGGTCGCGATCCCATCTCGGCACGCGGCCCACTCATCCTCCAGCTCGGGACGCCTCCATGCGGGCATGACGCTGCGAGCTCGGCTCAGGCGCGCGACGAACTCCTCGAGGGCGTCGTCCAACGGGCGTCCCGGGAGCCGGGTTCCCGGGACCACATCGGTGAGGCCCGACTTGGCTGGTTCGATCTCGTCGAGGACGGCGTGGAACGCCCGGAAGGAGGGGACAAGCGCGTCGGGCAGCACCTTCCGGCGGACCATCAGGCGCCGAAGGCTCGCCGGCGGGCGGTGAGGATCCCCCCGGGGTCGTTGGTCGCCACGGCATCGATCCCGCTTCGCATCAACCCGATCGCCTGGTCGGGATCGTCGCTGATCCAGGTCCCCACGCGCATCCCCGCCCGATGCGCGCGCTCCGCGAATCCCTCGGGCGCGTCGAGCACCGCTCCCACCGCCGGCAGGACCCATGCATGCCCCTGGGCCCGTGCGAACGTGAGCCCGGCGTCGGCCTCCACGCTCCGTTCGGTCAGCAGACCCGTCGCGACGTCCGGGGCCAGCTCCCTGCTCCTCGCGATGGATAACGGGTTGAAGCTCGAGACGATCACCGGGCCATCGAACGCGGTGGCCTGCAGCGCCGAGACGGTCGCCTCGACGGCATCTTCTCGGTCGGGATCGAAGTCCGGCTCGCCCGGGACGTTCTTGATCTCGATGTCGGCGGCCGCGCGGCCGGAAAGGATGCCGAGGGCTTCCACCAGGGTCGGAACCCCTGCCTCGCTACCGTCCGCGAGGTCGATCCGGAGCCGGCGGACCTGTTGGAGCGTCATCGACCGCACCAGGCCGGTCCCATCCGTGGTTCGCGCGACATCGGCGTCGTGCAGGACTACCGCCGCCCCGTCCGCCGTCATGCGCACGTCGAACTCCACGGCCTCGGCGCCGAGTTGGATCGCAGACTCGAACGCCGCCTCCGTGTTCTCCGCGATATGCGCGGAGTCACCTCGGTGGGCGACGACCACCGCTTGACTGAACGGCCATTCAGACACTATCGTCCCTCCCACGCCGGGCGATTGGCGGATCTTGTGGAGTCGCACGAACCATGGCTGAACGCAGATTCAGACACGATCCCGACGAGATGTGGTGGCTGTCGGACGCTGCGTGCATCGACGAGGACCCAGAGCTCTTCTTCCCGATCGGGACGTCGGCGCCGGCCGCAGATCAGGCGGTCCGAGCAAAGGCCGTGTGTCGCTCGTGTCCCGTCCGTGCCGCGTGCCTCGAGTGGTCCCTTGCCACGTACCAGGATGCCGGCGTCTGGGGAGGGCTCGATCAGGAGGAGCGACGGGAGATCCGGCGCCTCCGCAGACGCGAGCTCGCCGGCGGCCGCGAGCTGGAACCCGCGGTCTGAAGGGTCCCGGGTCAGGCCTGGCTGGATGGACACAGCGGTTCGATGGGACACTCCGTGCAACGCGGGTTCTTCGCGCGACAGATCGCCCGGCCGTGGTCGATCAACACGTAGGTGAAGGAGAACCACTTCTCCTTGGGGATCAGCCGCATGAGGTCCTGCTCGATCTTGTTCGGATCGGACTCGTCGCTGAATCCGATCCGGTTCGCCAGCCGTTTGACGTGGGTGTCGACGGCGATGCCCTCGACCACGCCGAAGGAATTGCCCAGGACGATGTTGGCCGTCTTTCGCGCCACGCCTCGAAGCGTCAGGAGGTCCTCCATCGTCCGTGGGACCTCGCCGCCGTAGACCTCGACGATCCGCTGGCAGGCCGCTCGGATCGATGCCGCCTTCTGGTTGAAGAAGCCCGTCGATCTGATGTCGGCGCGGAGCTCGTCCTCCGGGACCGCGAGGTAGTCCTGCGGCCTCCGGTACTTCGTGAACAGCGTTGCCGTGACCGCGTTCACCGTCTCGTCGGTGCTCTGCGCCGACAGGATCGTCGCGACGAGACACTCGAGGGGGTTCGAGAAGTTGAGCGCCACCTTGGCATCGGGGTAGGCGGCCTCGAGGCGACGGATCACCTCAGGTGCTCGCTCCTCGATCGGGGCGTCACGGGTCGGCGCGACCACGGTTCACCCCAGCGCGAAGTCGAAGGTCTCGCCAGCGACGTGATCGCTCCAGGATGCGCCCCGGTAGACGTGGATCCCCTGACGTCCGTGGACGGTCCACGAGGAGCCGTCGCCGACCATCGCGGTGTCCTCGTCAAGCGCGACGAGCGTGCCATCCGCGGGCGCGGCCGCCGTGATCGCTGCTCGGGCACCCGGTTGCCAACCGTCGACGATGTCCCAGTGCGGTGCGAACAGAGCGTTCCGAACGTAGCCGAGTCCCGGTTTGAACACCTGATCGAGACCTTGCGCGTCGCTGTCGTACGTCACCTCGGTCAAGCACGCCACACCGGCGCTGCAGCCCGCGTAGGCGAGACCGTCGTGGAGCCGCTCCTGCAGCCGCGCCCAGAACGGCGTACCGATCAAGATCGTGGCGAGGTACCAGGGGTTGCCGCCCGAGAAGAACACGAGCGAAGCCTCGTCGAGCGTCGCGACGACATCCGGACGCTCCGCGTCCTCACGCGTCCGAAGCGCTGACACCCTGGCCGGGATCCCGAGCCGCTCGTAGTGCGCCAGACCCTTCCCCGCCCACGTGTCGAAGACCGTCTCCCCTTCGGGAGCCGCCGCTGCGGGGGAGATCAACACGGTTCCGTCGCCGTCGGATCGTTCCAGGAGCGTGCGGTCGATCTCGTCATGCCAGGGCTCGAACTCCCCGGCTCCAAGCAGGGCGAAGGCCAGCCCACTCACCCACGGACCTCGGCGATCGCTTTGGCGAAGGCGGGGACAGCGCGCTCGCACATGTCGTCGTTCGCCGTGAGGGAGAGCCGGAACCAGCCCGGCATCTCGAAGACCGAACCCGGCAAGACGTACACGTCGTGGCCGACGAGGACGTCGAAGAACGCCTGATCGTCCGGCAACGGTGAGCGAACGATCACGTAGAACGTCCCCTCAGGTTCGACCACGTCGTACCCCTGGTCGCGAAGCGCGGGAACCAGGAGGTCGCGTCGCCGCTGGAGCCGATCGACGTCGATCCCGATCCGGTCGAGGTCGCCGATCGCGTGCTGCAATGGCGCCACCGGGAACGCCCACCCTCGCGCCACCTGCGCGAGGAGCAGGGGGCCACGGAGATCTTCGTGACCGGGCATGGTGGGCGGGATCGCGATGTACCCGAACCGCAGCCCCGGCGCCAGATGCGTCTTCCCGTAGGTATAGATGTAGAAGGACCAGGGATACGAGGCGACCGGCGTCGGGTACTCGCGACCGTCGTACACGATCCGGTTGTATGCCTCGTCGGAGAGCAGGTAGATCGGGCGTCCGTTGCGCTCTCCGGCCTCGATCAGGATCCGCGCGAGCGCGTCCAGCGTCTCGCGCGGATAGATCCTTCCGGTCGGGTTGTTCGGCGAGTTGACGATGATCGCGGCGGTCCGGGGGCCGATCGCGGCCGCGATCGCGTCCAGATCCAGATCCCACGACGCCTGATCGGCGAGGACCCGGACGGGAGTTGCACCCGATTCCAGGATCAGGGTCTCGTAGAAGAACCACGGCGGCGAGACGTAGACGACCTCATCGCCTGGGCCGGTGACCGCATGCAGGCAGATGGACAAGCCCGAGAAGTTGCCGTTCGTCAGGAAGACGTCTTCCGCGTCGAACGGCAGCGCGAAGCGGTCGGAGAGGCTGGCCGCGACCACCGCGGTCGCGGCATCTTCGTTCATCTTGTAGGCGAAGTGGTCGCCGGAGGTCGGTGTCGAACCCCGGATCAGTGCATCCACGTACACCTGCGGCGCCATGTCGTGCGGGTTGCCGAACATGAAGTTGGCGATCCCCGGCCCCGATGCCCCCCGCACGTCCGGACGGCTCGCCCAGGTGACGAACGGCCCGATCACGTCGAACAGGACACCGATCCTGGGCGAGACGTAGGGCCGGTCGATCGTCATGCCTTGACACCGCCCAGCCGGAAGTTCTCCTCACCCAGCGGTTGCATCAGGTCGTGCCCGAACACGTCCATCAGCCCTTCGACCTGGCTCTCGTGGGCAGCGATCGCCTTGAACTTGAGATCGCGGAGGTCGTCGGGAAGCACGAAGTGGAGCGCGAGCTCCTCGACCGGCGTCTGCGGAGGACTTCCCGGGAGGAAGATGTTGAACGGCTCGAGCCTCGGGAGCCATTCGGCGGCCCATCCGGGGGTCTGCGTCGCGTACAGCAGCCGAGCCCCCGGCTTGGCGATCGACTCGAACGCATCCGTGGCCCACCGGCTCACGTCCCTGTGACCCTGGTGACCGGTCATCCCGTCGGGACCGAACGTCACGACGGTGTCCGGGTCGACCTCCGCCATGATCGCCTTCACCTGCTCGGCCCCCGACTCGTAGAGGTGGGCCTCCATGTCGATGTCGACCGGGCCGTCGAGGAAGCGATGCTCGCCCACGCCCAGGATCTCGAGCGAACGGAGCAGCTCGGCGGTGCGCACGTCGGCCATCGTGGAGGGAGGCCACCGCTCCTCGTCCATCGAACCGCCTTCACCGCGGGTCGCCGTGACGTCGACGACCCGATCCCCGTCGGCTGCCGACGAGGCCATGATCCCGGCGCTCGTATAGATGTCGTCATCCGGGTGCGCCCAGACGAGCAACAGCGTGCCCAACGATCCCATGCTCAGCCCAGGATGGTGCGGAGCCGGTCCTTGAGGCCGTCCGGGATCTCGTGCTCGGCGCACTTGAGCTGGATCAGCGCCTTGAGATGCATCCGGAACTCCGCCTTGTCCGTGCACGGATCGCAGCCGGAGAGGTGGCGCTCCACCTTCGCTCGGACCACATCGTCGACCTCATGGTCCAGGAACCGCTCGATCTCTTGAAGCGTTTCTTCGCACTCGGGTCCGCACTTACCCATCGACCAGTCCCCGTTCTTCCGCCGTCTGCCACAACGCACGCTCCAGCGCTTTCCTTCCCCGATGCAGACGACTCATGACGGTTCCGATCGGCGTGTCCATGATCCCGGCGATCTCCTTGTAGGAGAACCCCTCCACGTCGGCGAGCAGGACGGGGATGCGGAAGTTCTCCGGCAGCGACTCGAGGGCTTTCTTCACGGCCTCGTCGGGGATGCGATCGAGCACCTCGTCCTCCGCCGAGCCCTCGACGCTCTGCCCGCCCAGCCGATCGAAGAGGTACCACTCGTCGGCGTCATCGGGTCCCTCGACCGTCTGCGGCTCGCGCTGCCTCTTCCGGTAGGTGTTGATGAAGCTGTTCGTCAGGATCCGGTAGAGCCACGCCTTGAGGTTGGTCCCTTCCTGGAAACTGGCGAAGCCTCGGTAGGCCCGCAGGTAGGTCTCCTGCACCAGATCCTCCGCGTCGGCGGGGTTCCGGGTGAGTCGAAGCGCCGCCCCGTAGAGCGACGGCAACAACGGCACGACGTCGCGCTCGAAGCGCTCTCGGAGTGCCCGGTCGTCCTGGGCGGTCTGCGCCATGGGTCACAAGGGTAGCGCGCACCGTCCAGGGCGAGGCGACCCTCCCGCGCAGCGATTCCGAGGGCGGCTACGCCCCGCTGCCTGTCATTGGCCCAGGTCGATGCCATGATGGAGCGACGATGCCCGACAATGACAAGAACAACGCGCGCCGTTCTGGGCCCGATGGGCCATCAGGCCCCGGCATACCCAGGACGCGTCTGACCCCCTGGATCTTGATCGCCGTGGTCGTCCTCGCCCTCGTCGCGTTCAACCAATGGTTCTCGACCGCATCCCGGCAGAGCATCGATCTGTCGAAGTTCTACCAGCTCGTCGACGACGGCAAGATCACCGGGAAGGTCACGATCTCGGCCACGCAGGTGACCGGGACCTACACCGACAGCGACGGCAGCCAGAAGAGCTTCGTGGCCACCCTCCCGGGGTCCAACTACGACCCGTCCACCACGCTCGAACCCAAGCTGCAGGCGAAGGGGATCGACTACACCGGTACGCAGCCGAGCCCGTGGTTCTCGCTCCTCGCCAGCATCCTGCCCCTCGTGCTGCTGATGGGTATCGCCTATTACTTCTTGTTCCGCAGGGTGGGAGGCGGAGCGGCCAACCCGCTCAACATGGGCAAGAACAAGGTCAAGATCTACGACCGCAAGGAGATGAAGACCACCTTCTCCGACGTCGCGGGTGTCGATGAGGCGAAGGAGGAGCTCAAGGAGATCGTCGAGTTCCTGAAGAACCCGAAGAAGTATCAGCGCCTCGGCGGTCGGATCCCCAAGGGCGTGCTGCTGCTGGGGCCGCCCGGGTGCGGGAAGACGCTGCTCGCCCGGGCGGTCGCAGGAGAGGCGAACGTTCCGTTCTTCTTCATGAGCGGGTCCGAGTTCGTCGAGATGTTCGTCGGCCTCGGCGCGGCCAGGGTTCGGGAGTTGTTCCAGCAGGCGAAGGAGAAGGCGCCCGCGCTGGTGTTCCTCGATGAGATCGACACGATCGGCAAGGGGCGCTCCGGCGTGATGGGCGCCGGGTTCGGGGCGCACGACGAGCGTGAGCAGACGCTCAACCAGCTCCTCGTCGAGATGGATGGCTTCGACTCCTCGAAGGGCGTCATCATCATGGCCGCGACCAACCGTCCGGACGTCCTGGACCCGGCGCTGGTGCGCCCTGGCCGGTTCGACCGCCAGGTGGTCGTGGACCCGCCGGATCTCCGTGGTCGCGAGGAGATCCTTCGGGTCCACGCTCGAGGGGTCGCGCTGGACCCCGCGGTCGAGCTCCGCATGATCGCGGCGCGGACGCCGGGCTTCACCGGCGCCGACCTGGAGAACGTCGTCAACGAAGCGGCGCTGCTTGCCGCTCGACGGGAGAAGAACTCGGTCACGATGGACGAGCTCGAGGAGGCGATCGACCGGGCATCCATGGGCCTCGAGCGGAAGTCTCGCGTGATCAGCGACCGGGAGAAGGTGCGGGTCGCCGCGCACGAGATGGGCCATGCCCTCGTGGCCCACTTCTGCGAGAACCTCGACCCCGTCCACCGCGTGACGATCGTGGCGCGCGGGACGGCCGCGCTCGGTCTGACCATGACGCGGCCGCTCGAGGATCGCTACATGGCGACCGAGCCGGAGCTGAAGGACATGCTGGCGTTCGCGATGGGAGGTCGTGTCGCCGAGGAGCTCGTGTTCGGCGAGGTCTCGACCGGGGCCCAGAACGACCTCGAGAAGGCGACGCAGATCGCACGCGCGATGGTGGCGGAGTACGGGATGAGCGACAAGGTCGGCCCGCTCTCGCTCGGCCGAGACGACCCGAACGCGTTCTGGCAGCAGCCCAAGATCTCGGGCGAGACGGCCCAGCTGATCGACCAGGAGACCCGGCGACTCCTCGATGAGGCGCACGACAAGGCAGACCGGATCTTGAAGGACCGACGTCAGCTCCTCGACGAGCTCCGCGACCTCCTGCTCGTTGTCGAGACGATCGACGGCGACGACATCGAGGCGTACGCGACCGGCACGAAACGCGTTCCCGACCCGGACACGGCGAGACGTGAGCAGGACGAGCGCGCAGCCGCGGCGGCGGCGGTTGCATCGAAGCCGGCGACCGCCGTGCACGCGCGACCGGCGCCGACCCCGGTCATCCCGCCGGCACCCCCGCTCCCCGCAGACTGACACCCGGCGCGCCCCCTGACGGCGGTTCGGTCACGTTCCATCGTCGTCGGTGGTGTCGTCGCTGCGCGCGGTTGGCTTGCCGGACAGCACGAGGTCCCAGCGGTCGCGCCATCGATCCAGGAACCGGTAGAAGTTCCGCTTCGACCACGTGGCCCGCTCGCGGGGTGGCGTTCCGAACCACATGCGGTGCTCGTGCTTGTCCACGGGGAGCGCGACCACCTGGCACCGATAGCCCGCGTCCTTGACGCGGAACGACCACTCGATGTCGGCGGTGCGGTACCACTTGAACTTCTCGTCGAAGAACCCGGCCTCCGTGAGCATCTCGCGACGGAAGGCCATCAGGTAACCCTCGATAGCATCGCACGGGCCGGCGCCGGGCGCCTCGTCGAACTGGCGCAGGTCGGTGGTGACGATGCCGAACGGGCCGCAGACACCGACCGTCCCATCCGTGAGCGCCTCCTCGAGCGGGCCGAACACGTCCCCCGTCGGTTCGACCGAGCCGTCCATCGCCAGCACGATGCGGCCGCGCGAACGCCGGAGGCCGGCGTTGCGTGCGACCGCCCACCCGGTCCCCGGCTCCAGGTCGAGCACCTCGACGTCCTCGCCCCATCGGTCGATGGGCGCTCCCGTCACATCGGCGACGACGTACTGGACGCTCCGTCCTCCTGCGTGGGATCGGAACGCACCGATCGCGCGGTCGACGTCTTCCGGCCAGCCCTCGCAGACCCAATGGACGCTGATGTCCATCGTCGCCGGCTCCTCGAGGACGCTCGTGACCTCGTCGGCGCGGAGCGGCCGCTCCTGCTCCCCCGCCGCCGGTTCCAAGAGGAACGTCCCGTCGGGTTCGTCCACCACCGTCCAGCCGGCCGACGCGATCCGGTCACGGATCGCGTCGGCCTCCGCGAAGTCCTTCGCAGCGCGCGCCTGCGCGCGCTGCTCCGCCAACCGCACGAGCTCCTCGGGCGCCTCAGGCATCCAGGTGCCTCGCGAGCACGAGCGTCGGCACGGTGGTGGTGAGCGGCGGCCGGCCGAAGGCGTCCCACGCCTGCATCGCCTCCCATTGTCGCCGTTACCGCGTGGATGGTCCGCGAGCGCGGCGGATCCCGGTCGGCCGGTTAGCTCGTCGCGTTCTTCGTCGCTCTCCGCAGTCGCGAGGCCACGGCCTCCAGCGTTCGGATCGCGATCGAGGGATGCTCGGTGAGCAACCCCCGATAGACCCACTCGGTCAGGACGAACAACGACAGATCGCTCTTCGCGGTCACGGTCGCGGTGCGGGGCCCCCCATCGAGGAGCGCCATCTCCCCGAAGAAGTCGCCGGCGCCGAGGGTGTTGATGGTCTTGCCACCGATCGTGACCCGCGCATCCCCCGAGTCGATGATGAACAGGCCGGCGCCCGGCTCGCCTTCGGCAGCGACGACCGAGCCCGGTGGGTGCTGGATCGGTTTGATCGCCTTCGCGATCGTCTGGAGATCCCGCTTCGAGCATCCCGCGAAGATCGGCACCCCCGAAAGTCGCTCCACCACGTCCTTGTTCGCCACGGCGTCCCCCGTCTCGGTCAGCCGGATGCTACCCCGGCGAGGACGGGCGGCGCCTCGGGGTGAGGACCCGACCCGGTGTTCACGTGGGCGTAACCCCGCCCGGCATCATCGGAACGATGATGCCGGGGATGGAGCGCGAACCGGTGGTCGTGCGCGCCGCCGAGCTCGGCGACGCGCCCCCGCTGAACGACATCTACAACCACTACGTGCGAACGTCGCACGTGACCTTCGACCTCGAGCCGATGAGCCTCGATCGACGGCGGCGATGGCTCGAGGAACGCTCCGGTGGCAGCCATCGGGTCCTCGTTGCGCATGACGGGCGGCGCGTGCTCGGCTTCGCCGCCAGCGGTCCGCACCTTCCGAGGCCCGGGTACGCGACCTCGGTCGACACGAGCGTCTACCTGGACCCGTCGTACACGGGACGCGGCATCGGCGCCTCCCTCTACGCGGGCTTGTTCGAAGCGTTGCGGGGCGAGGACCTCCATCGGGCCCTTGCCGGGGTCGCGCTTCCGAACCCCGCCTCGGTCGCGCTGCACCGCCGTTCCGGGTTCAGCCAGGTGGCGCTCTTCACCGAGCAGGGGCGCAAGTTCGGCCGCTTCTGGGATGTCGCGTGGTTCGAACGACCCCTGCCCTGACGCACGAGATGGCGCCGGATCCACCGGCGCCATCTCGATCCGTCGCGGGGACAGGATTTGAACCTGTGACCTCTGGGTTATGAGCCCAGCGAGCTACCGGACTGCTCCACCCCGCAGAAGAAGGCTAGCAAAGCCGCTGCCTAACCGGCCAGCGGCTGGCGCGGAGCGATCGAGCAGCGTCCCGCCGCGGACGTACCATCGAATCATGCAGATCGTTCGATCCCTCGTGAACGGGAAGCCAGCGCACGACGCGCGCGGAGGCATGCGCACGATCGCGAACCCGGCTCGGCTCGACGAGATCGTGAGCGAGGCGCATCTCGGTGACGCGGAGACCTTCCTCCAGGCGTGCCGCGCCGCGAAGGCGGCGCAGCCCTCCTGGGCCTCCGTCCCCGCACCCGTCCGCGGCGGGGCGATCCAGCACCTTGGGAGGCTCGTCGAGGACAACGCGGACGCGCTCGCCCGGCTGATCACCCTCGAGATCGGGAAGCCGATCGCGGAGTCCCGCGGCGAGGTGCGAGAGGTGATCGACACCTGTTCGTTCTTCCTCGGGGAAGGGCGGCGCCTCTATGGGATGACCGTGCCGTCCGAGATGCCGGACAAGCAGCTCTTCACGTTCCGGGTTCCCGTCGGGGTCGCGGCCATCATCACCGCCGGCAACTTCCCGGTCGCGGTGCCCTCCTGGTACCTGGTCCCCGCGCTCCTGTGCGGGAACGCCGTCGTGTGGAAGCCGGCCGAGTACACGCCCGCGATCGCGGAGGCCTTCGCGCAGCTCATCCTGCACGCAGGCATCCCGGTAGGGACGTTCCAGATGGTGTTGGCGGACGGACCCGAGACGTTCGCCGGGCTCGAACGGGCGTTGGACGAAGGGGTCGTGGACAAGGTTGGCTTCACGGGATCGACCGCCGTCGGCGAGCGCCTGGGTGAGCTCTGCGGCCGTCATCTCCAAACCCCCTGCCTCGAGCTCGGCGGCAAGAACCCGCTCGTCGTGCTGCCCGACGCCGACCTGGACCTCGCGGTCGAGGGCGCGTTGTTCAGCGGGTTCGGGACCGCGGGGCAACGGTGCACGTCCCTCGGAACGGCGATCGTGCATCGGGACGTCCACGACGACTTCATCGATCGGTTCACGAAGGCGGTCACCGAGGCCCCGATCGGCGACCCGACCCGCGACGTCCTGTACGGCCCGATGATCGATCGACGCTTCGCCGCCCGGTTCGAGGATTGGCTCGAGCTGATCCGCGATCATCACCAGCTGCATGGTTCGAGCGCGGTGGGACGGATCAGGGCCGCGGCGTCGCGCGAAGGCTTCGTCGGGGACGATCCCGAAGCGGGCCTCTTCTACCACCCGACGATCGTCGACGGCGTCCGGGCCGACGACGACCTCTATCGGATCGAAACGTTCGGTCCGATCGTCGGGGTCGCGAGCTTCGACACGTTCGACGAGGCGATCGCGCTCGCCAACGGCCACGGGTACGGGCTCTCGTCCTCGATCTACACGACCGACCCGCTCCACGCGTTCCGCTTCCGCGAACGCGTCTCGGCCGGCATGGTCAGCGTGAACAACTCGACCTCTGGCGCCGAGGCGCACCTCCCGTTCGGCGGCAACGGTCGGAGCGGCAATGGGTCGCGGCAATCGGGCGTCTGGGTGCTCGACCAGTTCACACGCTGGCAGGCGATGAACTGGGACTACTCGGGTCGGCTCCAGAAGGCCCAGATGGATGTCGCGGACCTCTCCGCGGACCTCACGTATCGCGTGCCCGAGTAGTTCGTGCCCGAGTAGTTAGGGAGACGCCGATGCGCTGGCGCTGGGCGTCGGCGTCGGCGTTCCGCTTGGGGTCGGCGTCGTTCCGGCGAGCCTGGCTGCTTCGTCGACCGCGGCCTGCGCCGCCTTGATCTCGCTCTGATACGTCCCGAGGTTGCCGGAGACGAGGGCTGCTTGCGCCGCGTCGAAGTGCTGTTGTGCCTGGGCGAGCAGCGCCTGGATCCGTTGCGGCACGGTGCCTCCGCCACCACCACCGCCGCCGCCCGTCGGCACCTGTCCGGTCACCGCGGCCCGGAGGGCATCCTGCAGGTTGCCGGCGATCGTCACGGCGCCTCCGCTGCCGTTCACGATGATGACGTTGTGCAGCTGTGGGATCGGCGTCTGCGCCGCCTGCACGTACACCGGCTCCACGTACAGGAACGAGTTGTCGATCGGGATCACGAGGAAGTCACCGAACAGCACTTCGGAACCAGCCTGACTGAGGAGCGTTCGCTCGCTCGAGAACCTGGCGTCCTGGTTGATGCGCGCGAACACCTGCGTCGGCCCTTCGATCGTGCGACCCTCGGGGAAGCGGAACACGGTGACGTCCCCGTAGTTGGGTTGATCGGACGACGCAGCCATCCACGCCACCATGTTCTGGCGATCGGCCGGAACGAACGGGAGCACGAGCTCGAACTGTTCGGTCGTTCCGCCGGGCAATCGGATCAATTGGTAGTACGGACGGAGCGGCGTCGCAGCCGCCGCCGTGTTCGAGAGCGTCGGGTCGCTCGGGATCGCCCAGAAGTCCCGCTTCTGGTAGAAGAGCGTCGGGTCGGTCACGTGGTAGTTGGCGTACTGGGTCGCCTGGACCTGGAAGAGGTTCTCCGGATACCGGAAGTGCTGCCGGAGATCCGGCGACGCACCGTTGATGTCCGTGAACAACCCGGGGAAGGTCTTCGCCCACACCTGGATGATCGGCTCGCTCAGATCGGCGTAGTACGTGATGTGGCCGGTGTACGCGTCCACCACCGCCTTCACGGAGTTGCGGAGGTAGTTGACGTTCCCCTGGAGGATGACCGAGGACGAGTCCTGGGAGTACGCGGCCTGGCTCAGGTCCACCGACTGGGAGTACGGGTACTCGTTCGTGTACGTGTACGCGTCCCAGATCCACTGTGGCCGTCCATCGACGATCGCCAGGTACGGGTCGTTGTCGAACTTCAGGAAGGGAACGGGCTTCTGGACCCGGGTGCGGATGTCCCGATAGATCATGATCCTGCTGCTGCTGTTGATGCTGCCGGACACGAGCAGGTTGTAGTCGCGGAACTTCCAGGCGAACAATGCCCGGCGGAGGAAGTTCGACAGCGGGATCCCGCCCGTGCCCTGGTACTGCGTGTTGGCGGACGCATCCTGCTGGAAGTCGAGCTCACCGACGTTGGTGTTCACCACCACGAACTGCTCATCGTCGCTCTCGCCGAAATAGATGCGGGGCTGGGCCGACAGGTCGAGCGACGGATCCACCGTCGTCGGTGGCAGGTCCTGCAGCACGTAGTCGGGTTGGCCCTGCGTCGTCGCCTCGTTCACCTGGGCCGCAACGGCGCCGTACCCGTGCGTGTACGCCAGATGGACGTTCTGCCACGTCTGCGAGCCGGGATCGAGCCCCAGCTGGTGGACCTCTCGCGCGGAGATCATGAGCACCCGCTCCGCACCGTTCACGTCGTAGCGGTCCACGTCGACGTCGTTGAAGTCGTAGTACTGACGGAACCGCTGCACCGACTGGAGGTTCTCCTTGAGGACGGGCGGCCGCCACACGCGGATGTTCGACTCGGTGCCCGCGTTGTCGGCGAGCTGCCTGGCGGTCAGCGGCCCCGTCACGTTCCGCTGTTCGGACTGGATGTTGTTCAACCCGAACGCAAGGTTGGTCGCGTTGATGTTGTCCCGGATGTACGGCATCTCGTCTTGTTGTTCGTTCGGCTTGACTCGGAACTGCTGCACGAACGCCGGATAGACCGCCCCGAGCAAGACGGAGACGAGGGCGAGCAACGCGACCGCGATGATCGGCAGACTCCATTGCCGGAGCCTGATGTTGGCGAAGAACAGGATCGCGCAGATGACGGCCACGATCGCCAGGAAGTTGAGTGCCGGGAGCTGCGCCTTCACGTCGGTGTAGGACGCCCCCTCGACCACTCCTCGCGGTGACGTCAGCAGGTCGAAACGGCCGAGCCAGTAGCCCCATGCCTTGACCAGGAAGATGAGCCCTAGCAAGACCGAAAGGTGTGCTCGTGCTGCCGGCGTCACCTTGTCGGCGAACATCGGCGCCTGGGGACGGATCCCGCCCCACAGGACGTGAGCGATCGCGACGAGGATCGTCACTCCGACGAGGGTGGAGAACAGCCACCCCTGGAGGAAGCGGAGCCACGGCAGCGAGAACACGTAGAAAGCGGGGTCGCGTTGGAAGAGCGGCTCCGGGTTCCCGAACGTCACGCCCGCCGAGTTCTTCCACAACAGGAAGTTGCTCCATTCGCCCGTCACGCCGAGCGCCACGAGGAACGCGAGGACGGCCGAGCCGAGCGGCAGGGCCCAGCGCACGAGAGGATCGGTGACATCACGGATCCGCTCCAGGACCTCTTGGTCCGGCGACAGGATCCTTGTCGTCGGACGGATCCTCCTCGCGATGATCAGGTTCACGTACAAGATCCCGAAGAACAGCAGCCCGAACACCACGGCGAGTACGGTCTTCGTGCGAAGGACGGTCCAGAACACGCCGCTCTGGTCGATCTCCCGGTACCAGAGCAGATCGATCACGAAGCCCGAGAGCGCCGTGAAAAGGATGAGCGCGACGACGACGGCCCCGATGACCACGAGCGGCCACCGACGCGACCGACTCGGGAGACGGATCGTCGACATGGGCTGCAGCCTACTTCAGGTCGCCGTTTCGCCAGGCCGAAGCGCTTGGAGCGCGTCGCCGAACGTCGCCACCGAGATGACCTTCATCGCACCCGTGTCCACGGCCGCGAGCTCGTTCATGTCCTCGGCAGGGGCCAGGAAGATGGTCGCTCCGGCATGCTCGGCGGCGACCACCTTGTCACGGATCCCGCCGATCGGTCCGACGTGGCCGCGCAGGTCGATCGTGCCGGTGCCCGCGATCGTGCGACCCCCGGTCAGATCGCCCGGCGTCATCAGCTCGTAGAGCCCGAGGGCCCACATCAACCCGGCGGAAGGACCCCCGATGTCGCCGCTGTCGATCGAGATCGGGAACGGGAACGCGTCGAGCGACCGGAACCCCACGAGGAGCTCCTTGTCGGGACCGCATGGCTTCCGGACGAAGGTGGCCCGTTGGACCTTCCCGTCCACATCGAGTCGGAACGAGAGCGGTTGCCCCCGCTTCGCATCCTGGAGGATCCGGCGGACGTCCGCCGTGTCGCCGACCGGGTGCCCGTCGATCGCGGTGATGACGTCCCCTGGGAACAGCCGCCCATCCGCGGAGCAGTCCGGGACGGTGGACTCCACCAAGGCGCCCTTGCCGTGCTCCTTCGGGTACGTCGTCAGCCGCCGGAGCACGACCCACGTTGCGTCGATCTTGCTCTGGTCCATCTCGGAGATCGATCGCTGGTTCTCCAGCGCCACGTTGCCCGTCGGGTACAGGTCCGTCTGGGAGACGAGTGCCCAATCAGGCTCCAGCCACACAGCCACCGCCTGCAGCGGGGTCACCTGGTGGTAGCTCACCGTGGTCAGCTCGAGGGCGCCCGTCGGGTCGTACCTCGGGTGATCGTCGAAGCGGATCTGCGGCGTCACCGCCCTCGCCGGTCCCGGGCCGATCGCGTAGTACGGGAGTCGGATCCAAGCTGCAGCTACGAGCAGGGTCGCGACCAACACGAACGAGGCGACGCGGAAGGGGTGGCGCATGCGGGCAGTCATCCTACGGACTGCTTCGCTCCGAAGATGGTCGCGGTTCCTCGTCCCAACCCGCTCGTGGGGGTAGGCTCGCGTTCGAGGTGATCGATGGCGTACCTGTTGGTGGTGCTGGTTGCGGCGGCCGTGGGCGCGGCCGCGTATCTCGTGACGCTCCGACAGGGCGCCGCGCCCGCGGGAGCGGCTGCTCCCCGGGCGAGCCAGCCCCTCGGGGTTCCCGTCCCGCCGGGGCAGACCTATGTCACGGCGAGCGATATACGCCCCGACTGGGAGTCACGCCTGACGGGCGCGCTGGGGCTCGTGATCGCGGTCATCGCCGGCGCCGCCGCGCTCGCGCTGAGCGCATACGTCGGTGTCTCGCTCCTCGTGAGGCTCATCCAGCGAGCCGTCGGCTGAGCGCCCCGCCCGTCAGTTCACCTCCGGCGTGATGTCCCGTAGCTCCATCACCAGGTGCTGCGAGATCCGATCGTCGTCGCGCAAGCGTCCCTCGAGGTTGTTCCGGCCGGCCCAGTCCGCAAGCGCGAGCCGCGTCGCCTCGTCGAACGTGCCGTGCGACGGCCCGTCGTATCGCCCGATCTTCGCCAGGCGGCGTTGGAGCTCGCTGATGAGCTCCTCGGTGCCCTCGAGCGGTGGATCGTTGCGGATCAGCATCGTTCCGTCCCACATCGTGAACAAGCGCACGAGCTCTGCCGGCGCATCCGGATGGTCGTCCACCCGCAGGTCGATGTACCGATCGTTGCGTCCCTCGTAGCCGCCGCGATCGCGAACGACCAGCAGCGCGGCCGACTGCTTCCCGCGGCGGTCGCCGCCCGCGACGTCACCCGCCAGGAGTGCCGACAGGAGCCGGTCGCAGAGCTCGCCCTCGGATGACCCGAAGGCGCCAGCCATGGCATCGACGACGGCCGCGCCCACCAGGATGTTGCCCTGGGCCGCGAATCGGTCCCCCGAGACGCCGCCCGCCCACTCGATGCACCTCGACCCCGTGAAGGTCGCGGCGTCGCCGCGAGCGTCCACGAACCCCGCTTGGCGCTCGTCCCGGCCGTCATCGCCTTCCAGCACCGCGTCGAGCGCCGGAGCGGCCGGCATCCCACCGGCCATGAGCCGGAGCCCGTCGGGTCCGAAGTCGGTGTTCGCCCACGCCTGGGTGGCCACCGCGCCGACGCCCGCCTTCGCCCAGGGGACGACCGCGCCGACGCAGAGGAACTTCGAGGCGACCGCGACACCGAGATCGCCGTTCCCAGGGTCGAACGCGACGATCGAGAACGTCATCGGCTCCTCCCTCGCCGGGCTCAGCGTCGGCCGGCCGGCCGGACGAGCTGGAACGCCGATCGGTACTCCTCGAGGTGCTCGAGCATGTGCCCCGCCCCGATCGCGACGGTCTCGAGCGGCTTCTCGGCGACGTGCACCGGGACCTCGCACTCCTGGGCGAGGAGCTGGTCCAGACCCTTCAGGAGGCTGCCGCCGCCCGTCAGGAACATGCCGGTCTCGAGCACGTCGTGCGTGAGCTCGGGCGGGGCGTCGCCGAGCGTCCGGCGCGCACCGTCGACGATCCGGCCGACGGGCTCCGCCATCGCCTGACGAACCTCGTCCTCGTCGATCTTGACCTCGACGGTGTTCCCCGTCGAGAGTTCCCGACCGATGACGAGCGCGGCGCGACCGGTCGCGGACGGGAACGCCGACCCGATCGCGATCTTGATCTCCTCGGCGGCCTTCTCCCCGATCGCCACACCACAGGTGGACCGGAGGTGCTCCTGGATCGCGGCGTCCAGGTCGAACCCCCCGAACGGCACCCCGTGACCCGAGACGACGCCTCCCATCGAGACGACGGCCATCTCCGAACGCGCCCCGCCGATGTCGACGATCAGATGCCCGATCGGCTCGTGGATCGGCAGCCCGGCGCCGATCGCCGCCGCGAGCGCCTCCTCCACGAGGGTCACCTGTTTCCCGCCGCTGGACGTGACGGCCTCCTCGACGGCGCGCTTCTCGACCTCCGAGCTCTCCGAAGGGATGCAGATCAGGACGCGGGGCTTGGGGAAGCGTCCCGGCGCCACGCGGCGGAGCACGGAACCGAGGTACCGCCGGGTCATCTCGAACTCGGTGACGGTGCCCTCGCGCAACGGTCGCACGGCGACGACGTTGCCGGAGTCACCACCGATCAGGTCCCAAGCCGCCTCACCGATCGCGACCACGGAGCCGGTGGACGCGTGGAGCGCGACGACCGTGGGCTCGTCGAAGACGATCCCCTCCCCCAGCCGGTACACGATCGTGTTCGCCGTTCCGAGGTCGATCGCGAGGTCCCGCCCCATCAGGCCCCCATCACCCAGTGGCCTTCACCGGTCGCGAGGAGCTCCTTCTTCCAGATGGGGACCTCGTGCTTCAGCTGTTCGATCCCCTCGCGGCATGCCTCGAAGGCCTCCGCGCGATGAGCGCAGGAAACGGCCACCACGACGCTAGCCTCACCGACCACGAGGTCCCCCGTGCGGTGGAGCAACGCCACCTTCCGGATGGGCCAGCGGGCCCTGAGACCCTCGGCGATCTCGCGGAGCCGGTCGACCGCGATCTCGCTCCACGATTCGTAGGTCAGCCCGGTCACGATCTCCCCGCCGGGACCGGAATCACGAACCGTCCCGACGAAGATGCACGATCCCCCCGCCGAAGCATCGGCGATGAACGCGAGCGCTTCGTCGACGGACAGCGGCTCGGCGGTGACGCGCGCGAGCGTCTGGTCGTCGGACACGGCGCCCATCGTAGCGCGAGGGACGTCGTAGTCTGGCCGACGTGAGCGAGCCACTCGACTTCCCCTTCGGGATGGACCCCGACGCCCTCCGTGATGCGCCGCTGTTCCGCGAGCTGCAGCGAGTGATGGCCTCGTCATCGGGGCCGATCAACTGGGAGCTCGCACGCCAGGTCGGGGTCGCGACCGCGCTCGAGGACGGCTCCGACCCGGAGCCGACCGACGAGGATCGTCGGATGCTCGATGAGGCCGTCCGCGTCGCGGAATTGCAGGTCGCCGGGTTCACCGCGTTGGAGCTTCCCGGCGACATCGTCCAGGTCCAGCCGGTCCGCCGCGGCGCGTGGGTCGGAGCCAGCGCCACGAGCCTCCGCTCGTTGCTCGAACCCGCGGCGCGGCGGATGGGAGAGGCCCTCGAGGCCGCGATGCGCGACCAGATGCCCGAGGATCTCGGGCCGATGGCCGGCATGCTCACGCAGCTGGGTCCGTTGCTGCAGGGCACCCAGGTGGGGCAGGTGCTCGGGTTCCTCGCGACACGCGTGCTGGGCCAATACGACGTCGCCGTGCCTCGCCAGACCGGGTCGGGCGCGCTGTTGTTCGTCGTGTCGAACATCGCGCGCTTCGAGCACGACTGGTCGCTCGACCCGACCGAGTTCCGCACCTCGGTCGCACTCCACGAGGTCACTCACCGGCTCGAGTTCGGACGTCCGTGGACGTCCGCGCGCTTCGCCGGGCTCGTGGACGATTTCCTCTCGACGCTCACGGTGGACGTCCGGGCGATCCAGGAGCGGTTCTCCTCGCTGGACCCGACCGACCCGGACGCGATGGAGCGGGCGCTCGGTAGCGACGGGGACGACGCGCTGTTCGGCGCCGTCCTCGACGACGAGCAACGGCTGAAGCTGGGCAGGATCCAGGCGTTCATGGCTGCGGCCGAGGGGTACGCGGATCATGTGATGCACGCGATCGGCGCGCGGCTCCTCTCGACGCACGCGATGATCCAGGAGGCGATGCTCCGGCATCGCGAGGACGAGGCGACGGACCCGGTGTTCGAGCGGCTGCTCGGGATCGACATGAAGCGGGAGCAGTACGCCGCGGGCGGTCGGTTCTGCGACACCGTCGTCGAGCTCACGGACGAAGCGACGCTCGCGCGGATGTGGGACTCGGCCGAGGCGATGCCGTCGCTGCCGGAGATCCAGGAGCCACGGCTGTGGCTCGCGCGAACGGTCTAGCGACCCCGGCGGGGTATCCTGCCGCCCGATGGACACCGTGGGGGAACTCGTCGCGGCGGCGATCGTCGACGAACGCGTCTGGCAGACCCAAGGTGAGTCCTCGCCGGACGGCATCTATCTCACCGGTCAGCCGGGACCCGCGCTCCCGTTCGTGATCTTCCGAGCGTGGAAGGTCGGCGTCGGGATCGTCGAGGAGGAGGTGCGCCTCTACGGTCCGTCCGGGCGCATGATCTGGCGATGGGGACCCGAGTACCGCCGGATGTCGGGCATGTTCGACCTCACGACCGAGCTCGACGTCGTGACGGACGCCGTCTTCGACGAGACCGGGACCTACGTCGCCTCGTTCATCATCGACGAGCAGATCGTCGGAGAGATCGAGCTCCCGGTGTACGTGCAGGCGGCCCCGACCAAGCTGCCGAAGGACATCGAGGATGCGCTCCGGAAGTCCGACGTGATCTGGGTCGGTGCGGAGATCGGCGGGCGCCGGGTCACGATCCCGGCATGGTTCGTCTACAAGAACGGCAGGATCTACCTGCTGTCGCAGAAGCAGCCCGGGCCCCAGGAACAGACGGTCCCCGGTGTCGGCGAGGCGAAGGAATACGTCGTGGTGACCCGCCGGAAGGGTCGCGACACGGCCGCCCAGGAGTTCACGGCGGCGGCGCGGTTGCTCGAGGGCGCGGAGTGGGAGGAAGCCGCGAAGGCGCTGGTGGACAAACGCAAGTCCCGCGCGGGCGCCCCTGCCGAGTCGATCGGCCGATGGCGCGGCACGTGCGACATCCTCGAGCTGACGCCGAACGTCCCGGCGCTCGTCTGAGAACGATCCCGCGCCCGCGTCAGCGGTTCATCGGCCGGCCGAGCGCCTCCGCGATCGCCGCGAGCTGTCGTCCGAGCGCGACGACTTCCTCCGGCAGCAGCGCTTGGGCGCCGTCCACCATGGCCTGCTCCGGGTTGGCGTGGACGTCGACCATCACGCCGTCGGCCCCGGCGGCGAGCGCGGCTCGCGCCATGGCGGCCACGAGGTGGCGCTTCCCGACGGCGTGCGACGGGTCGACGATGACCGGCAGATGGGACTCGTGTTGCGCGACGGCCATGCCACCCAGATCCAAGGTGTTCCGGGTCGACGGCTCGAAGGTCCGGATCCCCCGTTCACACAGGATGACCTCGGAGTTGCCGCGTTGCGCGACGTATTCGGCCGCCTGGAGCCATTCCTCGACGGTCATCGCGAGGCCGCGCTTCAACATCACGGGCTTGTTCGCGAGCCCGACCTCCTTCAACAGCTCGAAGTTCTGGGCGTTGCGGGTCCCCACCCGGATGCAGTCGGCGACATCCGCCACGTGGCCGACCTGCGACACGTCCACGACCTCGATCACCACCGGAAGACCGAACTCGCGACGTGCCTCCTGCAGGATCTCGATCCCCCGCTCGCCCAGCCCCTGGAACGAATACGGTGAGGTCCGCGGTTTGTAGACGTCGCCCCGGACGATCGTCGCTCCGGCCTCCTTGGCCGCTCGGATCGCACGCATCGTCTGCTCGGGGCTCTCGACCGCGCAGGGGCCGGCGATCAACGTGAAGGTGTCCCGCCCGACCGGGACGGTGCCGACCTTGACGACGGTGGTCTCGGGATGCAGGTCGCGGGAGACCATCTTGTAGGGCTTCCCGATCTGGATCACGTGATCGACGCCCTGCATCTGGCGCCAATCGATGGCCTTGAAGCGCTCGGTGTCGCCGACCAGACCGAGGATCGTGTGCACCGTGCCGCGCGAGACGAACGCCTCGCCGCCGTTCGCGCGTACCCGTTCCGCGACGGCTTCGATGTCCGCGTCCGTCGCCTCTGGCGTCATCACCACGACCATGCGGTCGAACCTCCTCGTCCGGCCCGGTCGTACGGCCCGGGAAGTCGAAACCCCGGGCGGTCCGGCCCGGGGTCGTTCGCTGCTCGGTGGCCGCTGGCGACTACGCCGGGTCGTGCCCGCTGTAGAAGAACCAGAAGCCGACGCACCGCTGCATCTCGGGCAGATGGTGGCAGACGGCGGGCGCGGGTGGCAAGCCACGGGGGCCCGCCGTCGCTAGCATGCGGCGGTGACCCTCACGGTGCTGGATCACCCGCTCGCGCTCGACCTGCTCGCGCGCCTCCGCGACGAACGGACGCCTCCCGACCTGTTCCGGACCTTCACGAGGCGGTTGGGGTGGCTCCTCGTCCTGGAAGCCACGCGTGACCTGGCGACCGATCCGGTGGACGTCCCCACTCCCCTCGAGACGACGTCCGGACGGACCATCACCGAACGGCTCGTCGCGATCCCCGTCCTGCGGGCGGGGCTCGGCCTCCTCGACGCCGCCACCGACCTGTATCCGGACACCGTCGTGGGCTACCTCGGCATGGAGCGTGATGAGATCACCCTCCAACCTCGCGACTACTACGCGAAGCTTCCTCCGATGGAGGGACGCCGCGCCCTCGTGCTCGATCCGATGCTCGCGACCGGCGGGAGCGGCACGGCGGCCTTGACCCACATCAAGGCGAACGCCAGCCCCAAGTCGATCTCGTTCGTATGCGTGGTCGCGGCGCCCGAGGGCATCGACCGACTCGCCGCGGACCACTCCGACGTCCCGGTCTTCACGGCCGCCCTCGATCGTCAGCTGAACGATCAGGGCTTCATCTTGCCGGGCCTCGGGGACTTCGGCGACCGGCTCCACGGCACGGTCTAGGTCGTCGTTCCCTCGTACGCCTTGCCCGCGGCCGCGGGCGGTCGCACCTTCCCGATGAACCCGGCGAGCACCACGATCGTGACGACGTAGGGCGTCATGTTGACGAACTGCTCGGGGATCGAGCGGATCACCGGCCAATCGCGGAGCGCCAGCGGAATCGCCTGCGCGAAGCCGAACAGGAATGCGGCCCCCATGAGACGGATCGGGTTCCAGTTCGACAGGATCAGCGCCGCGAGCGCGATGAAGCCGAGGCCGAGCGTCTGCCCCTCACGCCAGTTGTTCACGATCTCGACCGACAGGAACGCGCCGGCGAGACCCGCGAACGCGCCGGAGATCAGCACGCCCTCCCACCGGAGCGGGGCGACCGCGACCCCCAGTGACCGGGTCGCCTCAGGGTTCTCACCGGCCGACCGCAGCCGGAGCCCCCACCGGGTCCGGTTCAGGATCCACCACACCGGGAAGACGACGAGGAACGGGAACAGGACGAACGGCGACAGTCCCTGGAACGCCCGACCGAACGCCGGGATCGACGACAGCAACGGGATCGAGATGACGTGGAGGTGGGGTTGGCCCGGATCCGACTGCGTTGCCTGCCCGAAGAAGACCGTCGAGAGGAATCGAGCAAGACCGACGGCGACGAGGTTGATCACCACGCCGGACACGATGTGGTCGATCTTGAACGTGACCGTCGCGAGCGCGTGGATCGACGCGAACGCCGCGCCGCACGCGAGCCCCAGGAGCAACCCCATCAGTGGCCCCGCCGGCACGCCCCACCCGAGCTTCGCACCGAAGTAGTACGCACCGAACGATCCGGTGACGGTCCCGATGATCATCAACCCCTCGAGGCCGATGTTGACGATACCGGAGCGCTCGCTGAAGAGTCCGCCGAGACCGGTGAGGTAGATGATCGTGAAGTACGTGAAGGCGATGCTGATCGCGAACCCGAGCTTGCTCACGTGGTCGTCCCCTCCAGGGCCGGTGCCGACTGCGCGGCGACGATCTCTTCCTCGGCAAGGACGCGCCCCGTCTGTCGCCGCTCGAGACGCCGCTTCGCGAGCGTGTACGTGATGACGACGGACATGATCAAGATCCCCTGCAGGATGATCACGAACTCTCGGGGCATGTCGGTCTCGATCGGCAGGATCGACTCTCCTCGGGACAACGACGCCCAGAAGATCGCCGCGAACACGATGCCGATCGGGTTGTTCTGCCCCAGGAATGCGACGGCGATCCCGGTGAACCCGAGCGTCGCCTCGTAGTTCTGCGGGAGGTATCCCCCGGTCGAGGTGGAGGCATTGTTGACGAGGATCTGCTGCATCCCGACGAGCCCGGCGAGTGCGCCCGAGATCAAGAACAGCTTCATCTGCACGGACCCGATGCCGATCCCTCCGGCTTGGGCCGATCCGGCCGAGGCGCCGACGGCTCGTGCCTCGTACCCCAGGCGCATCCGTTTCACGATGAACCACACGATGGCCGCGGCGAACACGGCGAGCGGGAACAACCACGATAGCCGTGGAGCCGGTCCGTAGCCGAAGAGGTGGCCCAGATCGGGCACCTTCGCGTTCGCCGGGAAGATGTTCGTCCGCAGATCGACGTTCTGCCCGACCGGCGCGTTCGTGTACCGCAGCGAGTTGTTCAGCGCCCATGCCACGAGGCTGATCGCGATGCCGTTCATCATGATGGTCGTCACGACTTCGTGCGCCCCCGTCTTCACCTTCAACGCACCTGGCACCGCCGCGTACGCCATCCCGCCCAGCATGCCGAACAGCAGCACGCCCCACATCAGCAACGGTCCCGGGAGGAGGCCGCCGAGATGCAGGGCCGCCCAGGCGGCGGTCACCATGGCGACGAGGTACTGGCCCTCGACCCCGATATTGAAGAGCCCGCCCTTGAAGCACACCGAGACCGCGAGCGCCGAGAAGATCAACGGGGTGGCGGCCGAGAGCACCCACGCGGGACCGTCCTTGTCCGTCGTCGATGCGCGCAGGATCGATCCGTAGACGTCGAGCGGATTCTCCCCGTAGAGCAGGATGATGATCGAACCGAGGCCCAGGGCGATCACGAGGGCGAGCACGAGCGCGAGACCCTGCCCGATCGCGCTCTCGAGCCATTCAGGCCTCGTCTTCAAGCCTGTGCCGGCGGCGGGCGGGGCGGTCGCCGTGATAGCCATCAGCCCACCCCCCGAACGGCGACGTCGCCGAGCATGCCGCGACCGACCTCTTCGGCAGGCGCGCTCGGCGGGTACTCCCCCGTGATCGTCCCCTCGTAAAGGGTCAGGATCCGGTCCGAGAGCGCGTAGATCTCGTCCAGCTCGGCCGAGATCAGCAACACGCCTCGGCCGGCCGCCTTCTGCTCCAGGATCTGGCTCCAGACGAACTCGATCGCGCCGACGTCGAGCCCGCGCGTGGGCTGTGCGGCGAGCAGCAGCTTGGGATCCGTCTCGAGCTCCCGCGCCAGGATCAGTTTCTGCTGGTTGCCTCCGGACAACGCGCCCGCCGTGACGTCGACGCTCCGGGCACGGACGTCGAACAGCCGGACCAGCTTGCGCGCCAGATCCTTGATCGTGCGGAGCGACAGGATGCCGCGCTTGACGAAGGGGGGGTCGTCCTGCCGTCCGAGCAGCAGGTTCTCCCAGAGGGTCATCCCGAGGACGAGCCCCTGTTCGTGCCGGTCTTCGGGGACGAACCCGAGGCCCGCGTTGCGAATCTCGGCCGTGCTGCGGGATGCCAGATCCTCCCCGTCGAGGAGGATCCGACCCGACTCCAGCGGCCGAAGACCCATGACGACGTCCGCGAGGTCGCGCTGGCCGTTGCCCTCGACCCCGGCGACACCGACGATCTCTCCCGCTCGAACGTCGAGCGAGAGCCCGTGAAGGCGACCACCGGTGAGGTCCTCGAGCCGCAGGACCGGCTCACCGATCTCGACCTCGGGCCTCTCGAGGCGGAACAACACCGGCCGGCCGACCATCATCTCGGCGAGCTTCGCCTTCGACGTCGCCGCCGGCGTGGTTTCCCCGACGACGGCCCCGCGGCGGAGCACCGTGATGCGATCCGCGATCTCGAGCACCTCATCGAGCTTGTGGCTGATGAACACGATGGACTTCCCGTCCGCCCGGAGCCGGCGGAGGTTCTCGAAGAGGTCGCTCGTCTCCGCCGGGGTCAGGACGGCCGTCGGCTCGTCCAGGATCAGTATCTCGACGCCTCGGTAGAGGGCTTTCAGGATCTCGACGCGCTGCTCCTCGCCGACCGAGAGGTCTTCCACGGTCGCGTGCGGATCGATCTGGAACCCGTACGTGTCGGCGAGCTCCTTCACCTTTCGCTCGGACTCGTCGTGCTGGAGGACCGCACCGCCCTCGTCGCCGAGGATCACGTTCTCGGCGACGGTGAACGGGTCCACCAGCACGAAGTGCTGGTGGACCATCCCGATCCCCCGCGCGATGGCATCGCGCGGGGAGTGGATGCGCACCTCCTCACCACGGATCACGATCCGGCCCGAATCCGCCGGATACATGCCGTAGAGGATCCGCATCAGGGTGGACTTGCCCGCCCCGTTCTCTCCGATCAGCGCGTGCACCTCGCCAGGGCGAAGCTCCAGCGAGACGTCGTCATTCGCGACGACCCCGGGGAACCGCTTCGTGATCCCCTCGAGGACGACGAAGGGCGGGGCGCCTTCGCGCCCCGCCCTTCCGATATCGCCCATCGTCGTCGGTCGTCGCCGAGGCCGGTTACGGCTTCTCCGGAACCTTGATCTTCCCGCTGATGATGTCCTGCTTGTACTGCTCGACCTGGTCGATGATGTCCGGGGTCATCAGCGCGGTGTTGGACTTGGAGTAGGACAATCCGTCGTGGGCCAGGTCGAACACCTCACTGCCGCCCTTGAACGTGTTGTCTCCGGTCTCCTTGATCGCGTTGTAGACGGCCGTGTCGACCCGCTTGATCATCGAGGTGAGGATCAGCGGCTTCTGGTCTGCGCTCGCGGTGAGGTACTGGTCCGAGTCCACGCCGATCGCGAGCTTGTTGGCCTTCACCGCCGCGTTGAACAAGCCCGCACCCGAGGCCCCGGCCGCGTGGTAGATGATGCAGGCGCCGTCGTCGTACATCCCGGTCGACAACGCCTCGCCCTTCGTCGCGTCGTTGAACGCCGTGACGTCGTCGCCGATGTACTGGACGAGGACCTTGATGTTCGGGTTGACCTTGTGGACGCCGGCCGTGTAGCCGGCCTGGAACTTGCCGATCAGCGGCCCGGTCTGGCCACCGAGGAACCCGACGGTCGTGCAGTTGTTGAGCTTCGCGGCCTCGAGCGCCGCTGCCGCTCCCACGAGGAACGACCCCTGCTGCTCGGTGAACGTCAGGTCGGCGACGTTCGGGATCGCGGCGGCCTCGTTCGTGAGGCCGCACGCACCCCCGCACGTGGCGTAGCCGTCGATCACCGCGAAGTTCTCGTCGGGATAGTCCTTCGCGATCTCGTTGATGTCCGGCGAGAACGCGAACCCGACCCCGACGATCAGGTTGTACCCCGCCTCCGCCAGGTTGGTGACGTTCTCGCCCCGGTTGGAGCCTGTCGCGTTCGCCTCGAGGAACTTCGTGTTCTCGCTGCAGACGACCCCGTCCTTGATCGCGTTCTGCAAGCCGGTATAGGCCGCGTCGTTGAACGACTTGTCGCCGAGCCCGCCGACGTCGAGTGCGAGACCGACCTTGAGATCCTGGTTGCATTGCGTTGCGCTTTGACTTCCGCCCGCCGCGCTCGAGCTGTTCGAGCACGCCGCCGCGATCAACGCGAGCACCACCATCGGCGGTGCCAGCGATCGGAACACCTTCAGCATCCGTTCTCCTCCGTTCGGATCGGTCTGCCGAACCGACGTGGCCCGGCCGCCCCGGATTCTCAGGCCGGACCGACGCCGGCGTCAATCGACGTCCGGCGCATCCGCCGACACCCATCGACACCCATGGGAGACTTACGCAGCGCACGGGCTCTCCGGATGGACGATGACCACGCGATCGTTGAGGATCTGCGACGCCGCATCGCCGCGTCGCCCTTCCACGCGGGGTTCGGGATCTCCGTGGAGCACGCCGCGGCAGGCGATGTGCGCCTTGGATGGGAGGCTCGCCCGGACCATCGCAACCTGCAAGGGCTGGTGCACGGAGGGGCGCTCGCGACCCTCGTGGACATCGCGATGGGGCTCGCGGTCCGATCCGTCGTGGGTCCGTCTCGCCGACACGTCACGATCGACCTGAACGTTCGATACCTCCGTCCTGCCGAGCCGGGACTCCTCGAGGCCGTCGGTACCGTCGTTCGTGTCGGGACCCAAGTGGGGTTCGCGGAAGGAAACGTAACCGACGCGACGGGCCGGCTCCTCGTCCGTGCGAGCGGGACGTACAGCGTGACGGAAGACCGCGCGAACGCCGGCGACGGTGCCGATCAGTACTGAACGTCCAGCTCGGCCATCGCGTCGGCGAGCTTCCCGAGTGCGCCGGCGAGACCCATGAGGAGTCCCATGTTCCCGTCGACCTTGATCTTGCCCATCATGAAGCCGGTCACCGGCGAGAGCTCGCGCTTGGCCAGCGCGACCGCCGTGGCGTAGCTCTGCGTGATCGTCGCGTCCGGAGCGTCCAGCTCGCCCATCCCCATCGCGATCGAGCCGTCCTCGATCGTCGTCCAGTACCGGGTTTCGCCGTCCGCCGACGTGATCACCTGCTGGATCCGCGCACGCTGGGCGCCGGCGGCCTGCGCGAACCCATCCCCCGCGTTCACTGCGGCGGTGAGGGCATCAGCCCATTCGGGTGACAGGAACCTGAGGGTCACGGCCGCTCCTTCCCCTCCGTTCGGCGGTTCGTTCGGGAGCTCACCTTACCGGCTGATCCGCTGGCGCTCGTCAGTCGGGGAACAGCTCAGGTGCGGTCACGTGGCTGTCGTCGGCCAGGAACCACAAGGCCCGCTCGTCATCCCTGACCTTCACCGTGTTGATGCTGGCGTTCGGTGGCAGGAAGAACATGTCCTGTTCGTGCAGTTCGAGGAATGACGCCAGGTAGGCGTTGATCACGCCGCCGTGGCACACCACCCACACGTCACCGCCGGGATACGCGGTGAGGCCCGCTTCGACGGCTGCAACGACGCGACGCTGGAACGCATCGAACGGCTCGCCTCCCGGAGCCAGGTGGAACACGGGATCTTGCAGCAGGATGCGCTGTGGCATCTCGGGATGTTCGACCAGTAACTCCTCGAACTCCTTGAACTCCCACCCGCCGCCGTACCACTCGACCAGATCCTCCGAGTAGGTCACCTGCGCTCCGGTCGCTTCGACGAACGGCGCGATCGTCTGCCGCGCTCGAGCGAGGGTGGAGCAGTAGATCGCGGCCGGTTCCGGCATCTTGCGCAAACGCGACGTGAGGATCACGGCTTGCTCGTGTCCGGTCGCGTCGAGCGGCGGATCCGCTACCACGCCGCGGGTCGTGACCGTTCGACCCGACGAACGCCGATCCGCCTTGCCGTGCCTGATCAGGTAGAGACGACGTTCGGCGCCGCTCACGAGCCGGCTTTCGCGTTGGGGTGTCGCGCGCGCCAATCCTGCGCGTAGGTCTCCAGGTCTTCACGCAACCAGATCCGGCCGGAGGCGAGCCACGTGATCGGCTCCGGGAACTGTCCTCGGTCGATGTACGTGATCACGCGCCGCTTGTCCCACCCCATGATCTCGGCAGCCTCGGCGACACCGGCCAGCGGTGGGACGACCTCGACCGTCAGGGCGGCCTCCTCCCCGACCGCCTCTCGAAGTTCCTCCAGGCAGGAGCGCTTCGACGTTCCGGTCACCTCGACGTACACGGGCGCATCGAGGACCATCGCGAACCACCGCCCCCCCGAGCGCCACATCCTGGCCCGCACCGGATCGACCACGGGCGGATTGTATGACGGCGTCCTCAGGGGGTGGAGTCGCCTTGATCAGCCCTCGCTCCGCAGGATCCCCTGTCGCCGGAGCTCCCGGCGCCAGCACTCGGTGTGCCAGTGCCGTCGGTCGTCCGGCGCGCCGTCCGGGATCACCACGAAGTGCCATGAACCGGGGCGGACGACGTGATCGCATCCGGGGCACCGGTACTCCTTGTCGCCGACGAGCTGCCGGACCTCGTACCCGGGCACCTCCGCCCAAGGTGGCGGCGCCGATCGCGGCCGTGGGTTCGGCGACGGCAAGGACTCGAGCGAGGCGCGCCGGTTCTTCCGAGGCATGGCGTTCAGAGCCGTTCCCGGACGAAGGCCACGACCCGCGGTGCGAGCGACGCGCCGACGAGTCGGGGGTCGTCCTTCCGCGAGCGTTCGAAGGAGTGCCCCGCCCCGTCGACGTCGACGAGCGTGGCCCGGTCGCCGAGCCGGCGGATGACCTTCGCGAGGTCCCTCGGCTCGGCGAACGGATCCTTCGTCCCGTGGAGGAAGAGCATCGGGATCGTGAGGTCGTACAGGTGTGCGTCGCGGATCTGGTCGGTCTTCCCCGGAGCGTGCAGCGGATAGCCGAGGAACACCAGGGCGGCGGCCGGCATGCCCTCGGCGGCGGCCATCGATGCGATCCGGCCACCGTAGCTCTTGCCACCGGCGAGCACCTGGCGGCCGCCGCTCCGTTCGGTCGCGGTCTCGAACGCGGCGCGGAAGGCTCCGATCGCGTTCGTCGCCTGATCGGGCGTCCGCCGCCCCGCCTCCATGTACGGGAAGTTGAACCGGAGCGCCGCGATCCCGTCGCCGGCGACGGCCTCGCAGAAGCCGACGATGAACGGATGATCCATCCCCGCCCCGGCGCCATGACCGACGACGAGGGCGGGTCCGTCTGCCCGATGCCAGACGGCGCTCACGTCGCCCTTCGGTGTCGGGATCGTCAACCGTTCCATGCGTGCCATCATGGTGGCAGATGGACGGCCGCTTCTATCTGGGGACGTCGGGCTTCGCCTACGACGAGTGGCGCCACGGGATCTTCTACCCCGAGGGCCTCAAGAAGGACGACATGCTCGACTACTACTCCTCGCAGCTGACCTCGGTCGAGGTCAACTACACGTTCCGACGGCTCCCATCGGAGAAGACGATCGAACGCTGGCGCGAGCGGGCACGCCCCGGGTTCGTGTTCACGCTGAAGGCGAACCAGCGGATCACCCACTGGAAGCGGCTGGAAGACGTGGAGGAGGACGTCCGGGGGTTCGTGACGACCGGCAGGCTCCTCGCCGACCGGTTCGGATGCGTGCTGTTCCAGTGCCCTCCGAGCCTACACTTCGACGAAGACCTGCTCGCGAAGTTCCTCGACACGCTTCCAGAGAACGGCCCGGCGTACGCGATGGAGTTCCGACATCCCTCGTGGGCGGCGGCGCGTGATGCGTTGCTCGAACGCGGGGTCGCCTGGTGCGTAGCCGAGACCGACGACAAGGACCCGAAGCCCGAGGACCTGTCGTGGGAACCGGTTGGGTACCTGCGGTTGCGGAAGACCGGATACTCCGACAAGGAGCTCGCGACCTGGGCGGATCGGATCCGGCCCGCGCTCGACGCCGGTGGCACCGTCTTCACGTACTTCAAGCACGAGGACGAAGGCGCGTCGCCGAGGATGGCGAAGCGGCTCGAGGCCATCCTTTCCGGGTCCCCAGGATGACATCGACACGGGCGGGACCGTGGTCCGTTCGGTGCCGTGGCTACGCCTTCACGCGGTCCCCTGATGCCGCGGACCTCTCGATGGCGGCGATGACCTCGTGGCGACGGACGGCGTCGGCGAAGTCGGGCACGGTGTGCGTCCCGTTGTCGATGTCGTGCGCGAACGCCGCGTACGCACGCCCGACGTTGTAGGCGGGCGCCCCTTCGAGGCTGCTGAGCGCGGGCCATCTCTGTGTCAGCGCCGCCGGGGCAGGAAGTTCGCCGGGCTCGTTCCGCCCGTGTGCTCCCGCGACCGTCAGGGGGAAGATCTGGGGCTGTGCCTCATCGGCGGTGATCCGGAGCGTTCCGTCGGTTCCGTTTATCTCCCACAGGAACCCTGTGCCGCCGGCCACGGCCTCACGGACGTGGATGCTGACCGTCGCCCCGGATGTGAGCGTGCCGATCACCGCGATCTGGTCGGGCGCCGTCTTCACGATCTGCTCCCCGGTCTCCTCGATGGTGATGAGCGGCCTGCGAAGGGCGGACTCGGCCGATAGATCGGCGAACTCGCCCAGTACGTGGTTGAGGAGGTCCAGGCTGTGGCCGACGGCGATCGTGAGCACGTTGGCCCCGTTCGTCTCATCGAGCATGTAGGCGTTGGGCCGGCCCACGACGTCGCCCGCGACCGACAGCCCGACCATGGTCGTTGACAAGACCTCGCCGACGTAACCGTCGCGGAGCAGCTCCTGGACGAACTCGATCGCCGGGGCCTGACGGGCCTGCAACCCGACGACAGTGCGTACCCCCTGCTCGGCCGCGAGCGCAGCCATCGCTCGCGCGTCCTCCAGGTCACGGCCGAGGGGCCACTCGCAGTAGACGGCCTTGCCGGCGGCGAGGGCCGAGGAGACGAGCTCTCGATGGTGCGGGACCTTGACCGTGACAGCCACCACGTCGATGTCTGGTTGGGTCACCATCTGCTCGTGGTCGGAGAACACGGCGCCGACCCCGAACGCTTCGCTCGCTGCGCGCGCGGATCCCGGGCTGTGCGCGCTGAGTGCCCGGATCTCGTAGTTCGGGAGCGCGCGCAGCGCCGGGATGTGGGCGGTGGCGGCCCAGCCCCGGACGGGGCTAACCCCGATGATCCCGACACCAAGCGTCGACGCAGGCATCGCGAGGTCTGATGTCAGAGCGCGTCGTGGTCGCAACGCTCGCTGCCGTCCCGTCCATGGGGTTCCCCCCGCGCTCACGGCCCGCACGGCTCCAATGCCGCCTCGACGTGCGCGGGTTCTTGTTCGGCGGATCCGGGGTCACCGCGTTCGTCCTCGGCGGTGAGGCTGCCGTCCGGCCGCAGCAAGGTCGCAGCGATGACGGCGGCGACGATGACGAGACCGGCGCCGATGCCGAAGGCGAGGTGGTACCCGCCGGTCAACGACGACGCGGTGGAAGCGCCGTGGGCGAGTAGGCCGTCGGTCCGGGACGTCGACAGGGTCGCGATGACGGCGAGCCCCAGCGCACCACCGACCTGCTGCGTCGTATTGACCAGTCCCGAAGCGAGGCCGGAGTCGCTCGGTGCGACCCCTGACATCGCGAGCGTCATCAACGACGGGATCGATAGACCGGCGCCGACCCCCAGCAGCAGCACCACCGGCAAGATGCCGCTCATGTAGTCCGCGTCAACCCCTACCCGTGTGAAGAACAAGAGTCCGGCCACGATCAGCATCAGGCCCGGGAGGAGCGCTTCTCGTGCGCCGAACCGCATGATGAGGCGCGGGGTGAGGCGGAGCGACAGCGCACCGATCGTCACCGCGACTGGGAGGAACGCGAGACCCACCTGGAAGGGGTCGTAGCGCAGCACTCGCTGGAGATAGAGAGCGCCCAGAAAGAACATCCCGAACATCCCGGCGAACATCAGAGCCTGGACCAGGTTCGCCGCCGACACGACGCGCGAGCGGAAGATACGTAGGGGCACGAGCGGTTGGGGCGTGCGAGCCTGGCGCACCACGAACGCGATGAGCAGCACGGCCGCGACGACGCCGAGTCCTCCCGTTTGCTGCGAGCTCCGCCCGTGGACGCCGGCTCCGACGATCGTGTAGACGCCGAGCATCAGCGCGCTCACGATGAGGACGGCGCCCGGGACGTCGGCCCCGCGTTCGAAGCCGATGCCCTCGTCACGATCGAGCAGTCTCACCGCGAGGATCCCCGTCACGATCCCGATCGGCAGGTTCACGAAGAAGATCCAGTGCCAGTTGATCGTCTGCGTCAGGGCGCCGCCAAGGAGGAGTCCGATCGATCCCCCGGCCGACGCGACGAAACTGTAGACGCCGATCGCACTGGCCCTCTCACCGGGCCGCTGGAACATGGTGACGATCATCCCCAGGATCACCGCGGAGGTCATAGCGCCGCCGGCGCCTTGGACGAACCGGGCCACGATCAGCATCGACTGGCTCCGCGCCAGCCCGCACATCAGCGACGCCGAAGTGAAGACGGTCAAGCCGGTCATGAAGATGCGCTTGCGACCGATCAGATCCCCGAGGCGGCCGGCGAGCAGCAGTAGGCCGCCGAACGCGATCAGGTAGGCGTTGACGACCCACGCGAGGCTCGACTGCGAGAAGCGCAGGTCGCTCTGCATCGATGGCAAGGCGACATTCACGATGGTCGCGTCAAGGATGATCATGAGCATCCCCGCGCACAGGACCACCAGCGCTATCCGGCGGCCACGATCTATCTTCCCGTCGAGTGCGTCCGCAGCCGATGGTGCGGTGTCGGTCATCTCACGTCTCCTCGAGACCGTCAAGCGGCTGTCGCGACGGCGATACGCGCCTCGCCGGCGTCGACCACCTTCCCGTTCAGTCCTCCGAACTGGTGCAGGGCGCCGGACGTCTCGATGCTGAGGGCGGCGTCCATCCCACCCGCCTTCACCGGGTCGAACCCGGCTGCCGAGATGAGCCGCTCGATCGCTGCGGCAGCGTGGGCGTCACCGGTCGCGTAGAAGAGCACCGCGCGCGGGGTCCGGTTGGCCTCCGAGGCCAGCGACTCGGCGCCGAGGGTACCGAACGCCTTCACGAAGTGAGCCTCGGCGGGCAGCAACCCGGCGACGACGGAACCGGAGGACTGGTCGTCGGGAAGGGTCCGAACGACCCCGCCTTTGCCGTCCTGCGCGACCGGGTTCGAGGGATCGACGACGACCTTGCCCCTCAGCAGGTCTGCGTACTGGGCGATCAGATCCTTGAGCGTGTCGAGCCAGACCGCGAACACCACGACGTCCGCATCTATGATCGCCTTCTCGACCGAGGTGGCACTCGCGAGCTCGCCCAGTTCGTCCGCCAGCGCTGCGGCCTTCGATCCGTCACGCGCCGCGAGGACGACCCGTTCCCCGCCCTCCACGAGATGCCGCGCGACCGCCTTGCCGATGTTGCCGAGCCCGATGATTGCGGTGGTCATGTGCTTCCTCCTTGAACTCTCCAAGACCTAGCTCACGCGATGCGCCTCGACCTCGATCTCGAGATCGACCTTCTTGCCCACCAGGAACCCGCCGGTTTCGACCGCCATGTTCCAGGTCATGTCCCAGTCCTCGCGGTCGATCGTCGTCTTCGCAGACGCGGCGAACATCGGTTTCCCGTCGAGGTCGGGCCCCCACCCGAGGAACTCTCCCGAGAGGGTGATCGGCCTCGTGATGTCCTTGATCGTGAGGCCGCCGTCGAGCTCGAACGAGGAACCCCCCGTCGGCCTGACCGCGGTGCTCGTGAACGTCAGCACCGGGTACTTCTCGATCTCGAGGAAGTCACCGCTCATCAGATGCTGATCGCGTTTCTCCGTGTGCGTCGTGATGCTCTTGGTCTTGACCTCGACCTCGACGTGCGAGTCCTGCGGCGACTCGACGACCTCGATCCTGCCGCTGAAGTCCGTGAACTGGCCTCGGACCTTCGACAGCATGTGTCGCGCCACGAACCCGACGACCGTGTGGGTCTGGTCGAGCTCGTACGTACCGACGGGCGGGATCGACACTCCCTGGTACTCCTGGCCCTGGACCGCGGTCTCCGCCATCTCGTGCCTCCTCTCGCCTGGCCCCCGCCCGGCGCGGGAGTTATACTTGCTCGTGCAAACACACCGTAGGTCGACTTTATTGCATATGCAAATAGATGAGGGAACCGATCTCGCGGGGTTGCTCGACCGGCTGGTGGGGGCTGAGCTGCCAGAAGGGCGCGGATCAGGCGCCTGGGACTCGCTGCTGCGGGCGCACGCGACGCTGATGCGCCGGCTCGAGTCCGACCTCGAGCGAGACACGGGGCTGGCCCTCGCCGACTTCGACGTGCTCGCTCAGCTGGCGAGGGCCGGTGGTGAGCTGCGGATGACGGAGCTCGCGGCCCGGGCGCTCATCTCGCGGTCGGGCATGACCCGGCGGGTCGCTCGGCTGGTGGAGGAAGGTCTCGTCCGAAGAGCAGACGCCGACACGGACGGCCGTGGCGTCGTGGTCACGCTGACCGACGTGGGCGTCGCCCGCCTGGCAGAGACCGCGCCGGTCCACGCGCGCGGTATCTCGAAGCTGTTCGTGGAGCAGCTCGATGAGCACGAGCTCGCGGTCCTCGAGCATGCCTTGGGCAAAGTGATCATCGACTGCTCGTTCGGCTGAGCCACCTAGGGGATGCTGGCCTGAGCAGTCAAGGGCCGGCACGAAGGCTGGCCCTTCAGCACGAGTCTTTCGCCGGAAGTCCGAAGGCACGCCGTCCGGGCGCAGGGCCCCCGCGAAGCGGGGGCCCTGCGCCGGATGACGCCGTCCGGAGCTGGACCCGAACGTGCTCGCTAGCGGCCGATAGCCGAGAGCGCGTTCACCTGCCCCTTGCCGTACCACGAGTTGTAGCCGCTGCCGCCGGTGCAGTGTTGCGGCGCGCCGTTGTCGACCGACGGGAAGAACGCGTACTCAGCAAGGACGTCGGGCGTCGGACACGCGATCGGGTCGGCGGTGTTCTCGACCGCCGCCGCGACGGCACCTCGGGACGTCACTCCCTGGCTCTCGATCAACGCCGCCACGCCGGCCACGTGCGGGGACGCCATCGACGTGCCCTGCAGGTAGCAATACAGCACCGATCCGTCGAACACCTTGCGGAGGCAGTTGATCGCACCCGCGCCGACGTCCAGCGGATACTGCGGGAACGTGGACAGAACTCGGCCATTCGTTGCCGCGGCGGTGACCTGGAGGACGCTGTCCCCTCCCGGGGCGGTGACGTCCGCCTTGCCCACGCCATAGCTCGAGTAGAACGACTTCTGCATCAGGTTGCCGTCCGCGGTCACGCCAACCACTCCCTGCACCTCGACCGGCACCACGGCGCAATCGTTGTGCACCGTGCGAACGATCGGCGTCGTGTCGTCGGGACTCGTGACGTCTTGGGTCGGATGGGCGAGGTCGTCGGCCTCGTTCCCCTCGGCCGCCACCACGAGGGTGCCTTTGCTCTCCGCGAACAGGATCGCTCGCTGCTCGGCGTCCCAGATGGCCCGCTGGACCGGGTCGTTCTTGCAGTTGAACAGGTATGGGTCCGCGAAGTAGCTGTTGTTCGTGACCGCGATGTGATGTGTGCCTGCCCACATGAACGCGCAGACCACGGCCTCAGGGAAGAAGAACCCAGCAACGTTGCCGGCCTTGATCGCCGCGATCTTCACGCTTGGGGCGACGCCGACGATGCCGATGCCGTTACTGGCTGCAGCGATGGTCCCGGCCGTGTGTGTCCCATGGCCGTTCTCGTCGAGCGACGCGGTGCCCGCGGGGTCGCCCTGGACCGGCGCCCCGGAGAGGCAGTTGACGCTGTCCGCGGCGTCCCAGTTCGGTGCGAGGTCCGGGTTGGTGTAGTCGATTCCCGTGTCGATGTCCCCGACGATGACCGAAGAGCTCCCACCCGTGACCGCGTGCGCCTCGGAGGTATGGATCTGCCGCATGTCCCACTGGAGCGGCGACAAGGGATCGGTATCTGAGACCGGCGTGTTCGCGACCGACGACGACGTTGCGCTCTCGTGGCGAACGATCCCGTCGCTCACACGGGTCGCGAATGCGGCTGTCGAGGCGGCGCCCCGGACCGCCCCGCTCCGCATCAGGTTGCCACGGAAGGTCGCGCTCGAGGACCGCGCGATCACCACGCCGATCTGTGGGTAGCTGTAGACGACCGTTCCGCCTGCTGCCGTGATGGATGCGGCCGCGTTGGCCGGAAGCGCCTGAGCCTTGAAGACCACGAGGTACGTCTGTGCCGTGCCGCTGTCCGCGGCGCGGACACCCGGTACCACCAGGAGCAGCGCAACCATCGCGACCGACGCCAAGATCGCGAGACGACGAGATGCCTGGAACTTGGTCATGGTTCATCCCTCCTCGTCTTCCTCGGAGATCGCCTGTCGGGGGGGCGACCCGTCGACTATAGGAAGGGCCGGCCTCATCGGGCAACTCGGCAGGTCCGGGGGGTTGGTCGCCGCTACGCCTCGAGCCGCTCGCGCAGGGCTGCCTCGACCCCGGTTAACGCGCCCTCGTCGGTCACCTTGCGCCCCAGGGCGTCGCGTACGTAAAACGCGTCCACCACACGGCCGTCGAAGGTCGCCACCTTGGCCAGGTGGACGCTCAGGTGGAGGTCCGCCAACGTCCTCGTGATGTCGTGCAGGAGCCCGATCCGATCGGGCGCGCCGACTTCGATCACGGTCGAGAATTCCGAGACGTCGTTGAGGACGCGGACGGTGACCGGGCTCGGCACCCGCGGCCGCGGGTAGTGCCGACCCTTCTCCCGGACCCGATGCTCGAGCGAGATCGAGCCGTCGATGGTCCGTCGCAGCGTGTTCCGGAAAGCGCGCCAGCGAGCCTCGGTGATCTCGGGCTCGAAGGCCCCCTCCACCTCGAACACATCGATCGCCGTCCCATCCTCGGTGGTGAACGCCTGCGCCGCGAGGATCGAGATCCCGCCGATCGCGAGCGCGCCGGCGATCCACGAGAGCAACCCCGGTCGGTCGGACGCGACGACGACGACCTCGTAGGTACCCGCACGGGACCCGGGCGAAGCGGCGGTCCGCACCTCGTTGCGTCCGAGCGGCGGCGTGACGATCCGGAAATGCTCGGCGGCACGGCGCGCGTCGACGGCGAGGAGGTAGCTCCTCGGCACGCGCAGGACGAACCGGTCGATCAGGTCCTCCGGCTCTCCGTCGAGGAGCTCCCGGAGGCGTTCGGTGCGCTCGGCGAGACGGGCCGCGAGCTCCTCGCCCATCTCGCCCCGATCGAACACCCGCTGGACCTTCGCCACCAGCTCGCGGACGAGCGTCTCCCGCCACGGCGTCCATGCGGCGGGTCCGGTGGCGAACGCATCCGCCTTCGCAAGGAGGTAAAGCCCGCCCAGTCGCTCCGGCGTGCCGATCCGCGCGGCGACGTCGAAGAGCAGGTCCTCATCCGACAGGTCGCGGCGCGTCGCGGTGTCCGGAAGGAGCAGGTGCTCCTCGACCAGGAAGGCCGCGAGGTCGCGGTCGTGTCCGCTGACCCCCATCGTGTCGAGCGTCTCGCGGGCGATCTTCGCTCCGATCGGCACGTGCGCGCCCGCGCCGATCTTCCCGACGTCGTGCAGCAGCGCGCCGAGCAACAACCCGTCGGGTCGCTCGACGTGCGCGACGGCGGCAACCTCGATCGGATCCTCGACGTTCCCCGAACGGGCGAGCAGATCGGCCATCCATGCTGCCGCCGCCAACAGATGCGCATCGACGGTCGAGCGATGGTAGGGATCGCGCTGGGGACGGCAGCGCACACCCGCCCACGCCGGGATGAACCGAGCGAGCAGCCCCAGCCGATCGAGCGCGTCGAACATCGCCGACCCACGCTCCCCGGAACGGAGCAACCGGAGGAAGGAAGTGCGCGTTCGGTCGTCCCACGGGACTGGATCCGGGACGGTCATGTCCTCGATCGCGTCCAACAGTCCCACCGACGGGACATCGCCCCGCTCGGCGGCGTCCGCCAAGGCCTCCAGGATCGCGGCGGGGTCCGCCTCGACGGTGAAGCCGCCGCCCGGCGCTCCCGCCATCGTCCGGGCCACCGCCAGACCCGCGACGTGCTCGACGTTCCGCGCGTGTTCGAAGAGCGAACGCATCAGTCCGTCGGTCGCGAGCAGGTTGGGTTCGTCCACGAACCCCATCCCGCGCGCGACGTCCGGCTGGAGCTCCGTGACCAGCCGGTCGGCGCGCCGCCCCGTCAGCAGCTGCACCGCGCTGCGGGCGCGGATCAGGAACGCCGCGGCGGCGTCGACCGTCGCGCGCTCGCGCGCGCGGACGACGCCGCCGCTCACCACGTCGGTCCCGAGCGCCGCAGCGAGCCACCCGAGCGAGGCCACATCGCGGAGCCCGCCGCTTCCTTCCTTGAGGTCCGGTTCCAGGAGGTGCGCGGTGGAGCCGAACCGCTCCCGGCGAGTGACGGCGGCGTCACGGAGCCGGCGGGCGAACCCGGCGGGATCCTCGCGCGCTCGCGCCCGAACGGGCGCGAGCGCGCGAGCCGCGAGCGTCTCGTCGCCCGCGACGAGCCGCCCGTCCAGCATCGCCGTCCACGCGTCGAGCCGCTCCCCCGCCGCGAGGCATTCCGGCGGTGTGCGAACCGCGTGTCCAACGGCGAGCCCCGCGTCCCACAACGGATACAGGAGCGCGTCGACGGTCGTCGCGATGGATGCGGCGTCGTCGTGGATCACGAGCACGTCGATGTCCGACGCCGGGAGCTGGACCATGCGTCCGTAGCCGCCGGTCGCGATCAGCGCCACCCGGGCCGGGGCCCCTGCCCGTTCGAACAGCTCCACCAGGCAGGCGTCCACGAGGGACGCGCGCCGTCGCGCAACCGGCGGGCCGTGGTGACCGAGCGTGTACGCCCGTTCGAGCGCGTGCAGTTCCTGACGCAGGCCGATGGCGGGGTCGGCCACGCTCAACCCGACAACGCGTCGGGGCCCATCTCGCCGGTGCGGATCCGCATCACGCGGTCGACCTCGCCCACCCAGAGCTTCCCGTCGCCGATCTTGCCGGTCCTCGCCGCCTTCACGATCGCGTCGACGACGCCGTCGACGTCGCCGTCGTCGACGACGACCTCGACCTTCACCTTCGGGACGAAGTCCACCTGGTATTCCGCGCCGCGATACACCTCGGTGTGTCCCCGCTGGCGGCCGAACCCCTCGACGTCGGTCGTCGTCAGCCCGCTCACGCCGATCTCGCGGAGCGCGTCCTTCACGTCGTCGATCCGGTGCGGCTTCACGATGGCGGTGACCAGCTTCACGCGCCGGAGCTTACCCCCGCCGATGCGGCGGGCGGCGCCGGGGCCGAGCGCTCACGGTGCGAGCTCGAGCTGGTAGGTGTCGTCGACGACGACCGCACGCATCCCGACCCGTTCGTACAGGCCGACCGCGCCGGTCTCGTTCTCGGCATCCACCCACAGCGTCACCTCGCGATGCCCGGCATCCGCCATCTCGGCGAAGGCTCGACGCAGAAGAGCAGATCCGATCCCGCGGCCGCGCCACGGCTCCCGCGTCCCCAGCGCCGCGACCTGGGCAACCTCGCCGCCGGTGACCTGACGCAGGAACGCGACGATCTGGTCCCCCTCGAGCGCGAGCAGCCATCGTGAACGGTCATCGGCATCGGCATCGAACCGGCGCTGTCGCCACACCTCGAAGGACTCCGGCGAGAACCCGAAGTGGTCGGCGAACGCCTCCTGATCCGCCCGGTAGAGGCCGAGCTCGTCGGGGTGCTCGGCCAGGGTCGTGAACCGGATGCCGTCCGGCGATCCCTCGGTCGATCCTCCTCGGCCGATCTCCCGCTGCATGGTCCATGACGACCGCACACGCCGGAACCCGCGCTCGAGGGCCACCGTCCGGTGCGCTTCGTCATTGCGGTAGACAAGTGACGCAGCGACCGGGCTCCGCGTTCGCGTGCTCCCGTCAGGAGCCAGTCGACGAGGAACGGGTCCTGGATGCTGAAGCCCGGATCACGCCACACGAAACGGATGATCTCGTTCCAGTCGGCGGTCACGCGGCCGTGATCCGCGAGCTCGTGAGCACGGAGCAGCCGGACGACCGCGGCCTCGTCGTCGAGCGACGCGGCCCGGTCCCGATATCCCGGGTCCACTACTCCCCGACGGCCTTCTTGCGCGCTGCGGGCTTCTTCGCCGCCGGCTTCTTCGCGGAGGACTTCTTCTTCGCCGCCGGCTTCTTCGCGGCGGGCTTCCGCGAGGGAGTCGGCTCGTCCGCCTGCTTCTTGGCGGCGGCGACGGACGCCTTGAGCGCCTCCATCAGATCGACGACCTTGGCGGTGGGCTCGGCGGCGACGACCTCGATCTCCTGTCCGTTGAGCTTGGCCTCGACGATCTGGAGCAGGGCCTCGCGATACTCGTCGGAGTACTCCTCGGGGTTCCACTCGCCGGAGAGCGAGTCGATCAGCTGCTTCGCCATCTCCAGCTCCTGGCCGCGGATCTTCGCGCTGACATCGACGCCACCGAAGTCGGCCTCGCGGATCTCGTCGGGCCAGTACATGGTCTCGAGCACGAAGGCCTCATCCTTGAAGCGGAGCGCCGCGAGATGCTCCTTGTCCCGGAAGCTGACCTTGGCGATCCCCACCCGACCATCGTCGCTCATGGCTTCGCGGAGCAGCGCGTACGCCTTGGCACCGGTCTCCTCCGGCACGAGGTAGTAGCTCTTCTTGAACAGCACCGGATCGATCTCATCCAGGTCCACGAACCGGTGGATGTCGATCGCCCTGCTCGACTCGACCGGGATCGCGTTGATGTCCTCGTCCGTGAGGACGACGTAGCGGTCCTTCTCCACCTCGTACCCCTTGACGATGTGCTCGAAGGAGACCTCCTCACCGTCCTTCTCGCACACGCGCTTGTAGCGGATGCGGCCACCGTCCTCATCGTGAAGCTGGTTGAACCGCAACGTCTTCTCTTCGGTCGCGGGGTAGACGGCGACCGGTATCGTCACGAGGCCGAACGAGATGGCCCCTTTCCACATTGCTCGTGGCATGCCTCGCCCTCCCAGAGATTGCCCATACGCTGCGGGAACGCTCAGTCTAGCCGGGAACGCCGACACGGTTGGGGGCGTCGGGGCGGACTAGAGTCCGAGCTTGCTCACGGTGTCGTCGGTGGTCGATCCGGCCGTGTTCACGACCGTGTGTGCGACCCCGTCGACGGTCTGACTCGCCGAGGAGGTCGCTCCGCCGGTCGTCTGATGGACGACATCCGTGACCGTGTCCACCGTGTTGCCAACGGCGTTCGTCACGGCGTCGACGGCGTTCCCGACCGGGTCGGGCGTTGGGCTTGGCGTCGGTGTTGGCATCGGGTCGCCGGACGGACCGGTCGTCGGCCCCCCACCACCCGACCCCGGATCGGACGTCGATCCATCCCCGGATCCGGTCGGCGAGTCGCCCCCATCCGGTGTGTCACCCGGGCGGTCGGCAACGGTCGCGGATCGAACGGCAGCGTCCGTGGGCGCCGATGTCACGGGACCCGCCGCGGAGCTCGGGGCGGCGGAGAGCGGCACGGGCGTGGAGGCGGGGGCGACCTGCAACGCTCCTCCGAGACCGAGCGCCGCCGCGAGCGCGGTGCTCTTCGCCGCGATCGCGATCTGCTCACCGGAACGGAGGAACCATCCCAGCACCGGTGTGACGGCGACCCACGATGCCGGTCCGACCGTCCACCAGAGACGCCCGATCGAGATGTTGAGGAACACCCGGACCACGGCTGGGTCGAACTGACTTCCCGCGCAGCGCGCGAGCTCCCGGCGAGCCGCCGGCGGCGTCATCGGTCGTTTGTAGGCGCGCGCGGCGGTCATCACCTCGAACGAATCGGCCACGCTCACGATCCGAGCGCCGACGGAGATCGCCTCCCCCTCCAGGCCCGCCGGATAGCCGCGTCCGTCGAACCGCTCGTGATGCTGCACGATCGTCGTTGCCCACCGGCCGAGCCACGGGAGGAGCGATCCGACGATCGCGGCGCCCTCGGCCGGGTGCGCCTGCAGGCGCTCCCACTCGAACCGGTCGGGCTTGCCCCCCTTGTTCAGGATCCTTCCCGGGACCCGGAGCTTGCCGATATCGTGCAGGAGGGCCGCCCAGCGGAGCCGGTCGCGATCCCCCTCGCTCAGCTCGAGCTCACCGGCCAGCATGTCGGTGTAGGCGCGGACCCGCTCCGAATGGCCTCGGGTCTTCCGGTCGTGCGCGGACAACGCGGCGACCAACTCGAGGATCTGTCGCGCCGCCTTCGCCGGATCGTCGTCCACCCCGGTCTGCTTCGCGCGGGTGATCCGCTCCTCGAGTCGGCGGACGTTCCCGGCGGTCCTGGCCATCGTGAAGCGTGACGGAGCGTGGTCCGGGAAGGCGAGTGAGAGTTGCAGGAGCACGGCGAGCGGAAGAACGCGCCGCGCGGCGCGCTCGACCACGAGCGCGACGAGCATCCCCGAACCGAGGAGCCAGAGCGCCCAGAGCAGCCTCGGCGGGCCCTGGGGAGCGTGCACCAGGTGGCCGAGCATCGTTGCCGCGAGGGCGGCACACGCGGCCGGGACGAGCGCCGCGATCGACCGGAGCGAGAGGCTGAGCATCGGTCGTGCATGCCACCGGCCGCCGGGCTTGGTCTGCCCGACCGCCCTCCCAGGCGCCGAAGCCGGCATGCTCACCGAACAGGTATCGGCCGGTCGACCGACGCCTTGAAGGGTCGGTCGCCGACAGCCGATGCGTCGGAGCGCCCCCGGCTACCATCGGTCCCATGCCGAAACGAGCGCATGGGGGCGACGGTCCCGCGTTCACGGTCGAGCTCCCCCGGCCACTCGAGACCCGCAAGGGCGAGCGCGACGCCTGGTGGATCGACCTCCCGGAACGGGAGCTCCGACTCTCCAACCTCGACAAGGTCTTCTGGCCCGACGAGGGATACACGAAGGGCGACCTGGTCGCCTACTACTTCAACGTCGCGAACCTGCTGCTACCGCACCTCGAGCGGAGGCCGCTCACGATGAAGCGGATGCCCGACGGCATCGCGGGGGACGCCTTCTACGAGAAGACGGCACCGGTGCACACGCCGGACTGGATCCACCGGTGCACGGTCTATTCCGAGGACGCGAAGACCGGACAGATCGACTACCTCACCGTCGATGACCTGCCGACGCTGCTGTTCGTCGCCAACCTGGGTGCGATCGAGATGCATCCGCTCCACTCGACGTGCGAGGCCGTCGGGCACCCCGACTACCTCTTCTTCGACCTGGATCCCTTCGAGCCGTACACCTACGAGGACGTGCTCAACGTCGCTCGGCACGTGCAGGTCCTCCTGAGCCAGCTCGGGATGACCGGCTATCCGAAGACGAGCGGGGCGACCGGTCTCCAGATCTACGTGCCGCTCGAGCACGGCGCGTATACGTACGCGGAGGCGCGCGCCTTCGTCGGAGCATGCGGGCGGCTGATCAAGGAGGCGGATCCGGACAAGGTGACGATGGCGTGGCGCGTCGCCGATCGCTCGGGGAAGATCTTCATCGACCACAACATGAACCGGCAGGGCGCGAACATCGCAGCCGCCTACTCGCTCCGACCCGAGCCCCGCGCGCCCGTGTCGACGCCGCTCACCTGGGACGAGGTTGCCAAGGGTGGCTTCGAACCGCAGGACTTCCGGATCGACAACGTGTGGGAGCGGTTCGCGGAGGTCGGCGACCTCTGGGCCGGCGTGAACGCCGGCCCGGGCGCCGACCTCCGAGCCGCGATGGACGCGCTCGGGGTCGTGGTCGACGAGGACGACCCGCCCGCGGGACCGCTCCCCCGGACGGCCGCGCGATCGGTCGAGACGAAGACCTCGGACGAGATCGCGATCGCATCCAAGGACCCGGCGCTGTTCGAGTACGTGCGGCGGCGCGAGTTCGGTCCCGGAGGCACGAGCGAGCCCGCCCCCGGAGACGAGGCGGGCGTCGGGAACTCCTTCGTGATCCACAAGCACCGCGCGACGCGCCTGCACTACGACGTCCGGCTGGAGCGCGACGGCGGCCTGCCGTCGTGGGCGGTCCCCAAGGGCCTCCCGACGGCGAAGGGCGACAAGCGGCTCGCCGTGCAGACCGAGGTCCACCCCCTCGAGTACGGCTCGTTCGAGGGCACGATCCCCGAGGGCCACTACGGCGCCGGCGAGGTTCGGATCTTCGACGACGGCTGGTACGAGCCGATCGAATGGACCGACACGAAGGTCTCGTTCCGGCTGCACGGACGGCGCTATCCGGGGCTCGAGTTCCACTTCGTGAAGACACGCACCGATTGGCTCGCGTTCCTCGCGTCCAACCAGACCGCGCCGTTGATCGCGTCACCTCCTCGGTTCACCCCGATGCTGGCGGAGGGCGGGGGACATCCCTTCGATGACCCTGCGTGGTGGTTCGAACCCAAGCTCGACGGGATCCGCTGTCTCGCCGAGATGACGACGGGCGAGACCGTGCTTCGCTCGCGCACCGGTCGCGATATGACGGCGCAGTACCCGGAGCTGCACATGGTGCACGAGCTCGTCGACGAGGTGAACGCGGTGATCGATGGCGAGGTCGTCGCGTTCGACGCGAGCGGCCGGAACTCGTTCGAGACGCTCCAGCAGCGGATGAACCTCGCGAATCCGCGTCAGATCGAACGGATGCGCGCGCAGATCCCGGTGGCGTTGGTCGTGTTCGACCTGCTGTGGTTGGACGGCCGCGACACGACCGGTCTGGCGCTCGAGGAACGTCGGGAGCTCCTGCGCCTCGTCGTCGAGCAGGACGATCGGCTCCAGCTCGTGACATGGGTCGAGGGCGCGGGCACGGCGCTGGTCGAGGCCGCGCGGGTCCAGGGGCTCGAGGGCGTCGTTGCCAAGCGGCTCGGCTCCCCGTACATCCCGGGTCGTCGGACGGACGCGTGGCGCAAGATCAAGCTCCGCGATACGCAGGACTGCGTGATCCTCGGGTTCACCCCGGGCGAACGCGGTCGGAGCGCCACGTTCGGTGCGGTGCTCGTCGGCGCGTACGACGGCGGCACGCTCCGGTGGATCGGCCAAGCCGGAAGCGGCTTCACGGACCAGATGCTCACGACCGTCCTCGAGGAGCTCCGTCCGCTCGTCCGACCGACGCCCGCGATCGATGACCCCGAGCTCGCGCGGGTCAAGGGGGCCGTGTTCGTCGAGCCCCAGGTGGTGTGCGAGATCGAGTACGCAGAGATCACCAAAGGCACGAAGAAGATGCGCGCCCCGGTCTTCAAGCGGCTCCGGACCGACAAGCTCCCGGAAGATTGCCTGCTCGAGCCGGTGAGCGAGGTGAGCAGGTAGGCTCCCGCGACCATGTGGGGTCGGATCGTCTTCGGAACGGACGGTTCACCGGCCGCGACGCGCGCAGGTGAGGTCGCGGCGACGATCGCGCGCGCGACGTCGGCGAAGCTGATCGCGACGAGCGGGTACCGTGCGTCCTCGGTCGGCGCCGAGGAGCGGCTGGCGGAAGCGCTCGATGTCGCCGAGGCCGCCGGGATGCGGCGAGCTCGGCTCGAGGCGGAAGCGGTCCCGGGCCGTGCCGGCGACGTCCTGGTGGCCGTCGCCGAGACGCAGGACGCCGGGCTGATCGTGGTGGCTCGAGGCGAGGATAAGACGCTCTCCGACCTCTCGCGCTGGCTCACGCACCACGCGCCGTGTGACCTGCTGATCGTCGCGTCGGGATCGCGGGATCCGCACGCACCGTACGGTCGCATCGTGATCGCGAGCGACGGGAGCGCGACGGCCGACCGTGCGGCGCGCAAGGGGTTCGACCTCGCGCGTGAGGTGCTCGCCAGCGTGACCCTCGTGTTCATCGGCCATCCGAAGACCGGGAAGCTGGTGATGGAGGACACGATCGATGTGTACGGCCGGGGGATCGAGACCGAGGTCCGCTTGCTCGAGGGGGACCCGGCGCAGCAGATCCTTGGGACCGCCGAGGACATCGACGCCGAGCTCGTCGTCGTCGGCAACCGCGGGCTCCAGGGCGCGAAGGGCTTCCTCCTCGGCTCGGTTCCCGAGAAGGTCGTCGAAGGGACCCACCGAGACGTCCTCGTCTGCCGAACCGTGATGCAGATCGCGTCCGAGCTGGGGCCGGGAGAGGGCGGCGTGATCGAGCGACGAGGCGAGAAGCTGGCGATCTCCGTCGACGAGAGCGGCGCGCAGCACCTCCTATCCGCCCGGTGCACGCACCTGGGATGCACGGTCGCGTGGAACCCGGCCGAGCGCACCTTCGACTGCCCCTGCCACGGGTCGCGGTTCTCGCCGACCGGCGAGGTCGTCAACGGGCCCGCCGCGAGACCGCTGCCGCCCGCGTGAGACGCGGGACGGCGGTCACCTCAATGCGGCTGGAAGACCATCAGGTACAGGATCGCACCCAGCCCCACCACGCCGATCGCCGACAGCACATGCGCGGTCGGCGATCGCAGGACCTCGGCGAGCTCCTCGTCGGAGACCCGCGGGACGCCCGACGGCCGCACGGCGCACGCCTCCTTCACGCGGGCGAAGTACGGACGAGCGATCGCGCCCATCGAGGCGGTGATGACTACGAGGATCACGATCGCCAGCCACAGCCACCAGCGTGAGAACGCCTGCACCTTGAGGCCGAGGAGCACCCCGGTCACGACGATCGCGGCGAGGGAGACGTACATCGGCACGATCGTCTCGCCGGACAGCGTGATGAGATCGACGATCTTCCTGCGGTCGTGCTCGCGCCTGATCCGGTACAGGACGGTGATCGAGGTGCCGTGCGTCCCGAGGAGTGCGAGGACGGACGCGATGTGCAGGAAGAGCAACCACCGGATGTACATCGCGCGAAGGATAGCGGGTCGGACCGCCGACCCAGGACGTCAGAACGGCTCGTACCCGGCCCGCGCCAGCATCGCTCGCGCCTCGCGGTCTTCGATGCCGCGGTCGAGCAGTTCCTGATAGAGGCGGATCGCCCCGAGCTGCCTTCCGCACCGAGGGCAGTACTGATAGCCGGTGTCGAACGGGGTCTCGCACCAAGGACATTGGGTGACCTCGATCGTGCGTCCGGGTTGGAGCCCGGCGTCGGCGAGCGCGTCCACGTACCCCTTGCCGTAGTCCCACTGGATGTATTCGTCCTCGTGGATGTTGAAGGCGGGCTCGTGCATCCTCGGCTCGCCCGTGTCCAGCATGTGCTCGAGGTTGTCCTGGAGCAGGTCCCATTCGTAGAAGTGGTTCTGCCCGCAGTCCTGGCAAGCGATCACGACCCCCTTCACGCCCTGCGGCGAGAAGACATCGTGCATCTTGCCGAGGTCCTCCAGATCGGCCTCGACGTCACGACGCTCCTGCGGTGAGAGCTCGTACGGCTCCGGCTCCTCCGCGGCGGGGAATCCCTCTTCCATCACTGATCCTCGTGTTGGTCGTCGTCCACCAGGTGGAAGGCCTTGAACCCCTCGGCGAAGGCATATCCCGACCCGCTCTGCTTCCCAAGCTCTTCGGCTCGCTCGCGCACGAAGGAGGTCGCTCCCTCGGTGTGCTGGGAGACGTGCTCAGCGAGGGAAGCGAGCTTGGCGTCCAGCGTCTCCGTGACGTCGACGTACGTCTCGGCCTCGTTCATGGCGAGCCAGAGGTTCGGCACCTCGAACGGCTCCAACCCTTCGTCGAGCAGCTCGGGGAACATCGGCCGGGATGGCGCGTCTGGCATCACCGCCGTGAGGGCGAGGAGCCCCGCCTGCTTGTGGTCCCAATGGTTGATGTAGCCGTTGCCGAACCACAGCCGCGACGGATCGGGCGCCAGCAGGACCTCGGGCCGGAGCCGGCGAACCTCGCGGCACACCTTCCGGCGCGTGTCGAGCGTCACCTCGAGCATGCCGTCGACCTCGCCCAGGAACGTGACGCTCTTCACGCCGAGGACGGCGGCGGCGGCGCGCTGCTCGCGTTCGCGGACCGGACGCAGCTCCTCGCGCGTGACGCCGGGCTCGTTCGACCCCGCGGATCCGTCCGTGATCACGACGTAGTGAACGTCGCAGCCGTCGCGGGCCCATCGCGCCACCGTGCCGCCGCACATGAACTCGGCGTCGTCCGGATGCGCGAAGAGCACGAGTGCGCTCGAGAAGGTTCGGTCGGTCATGGCCATTCCAGCCTACCGACCCTCCACCGTTCCGCGAGCACCCGGGCGACGAGCCCTCTCATCCCTTGCCGGGGCGCCGATACGCTCGCATCGGCATCCCGTCGCGCGGTCGCAAGGTGACGACCGGCTGCAGCTCGACCCTGCGCCTCGGGTCGTGCTCGAAGCGCCAGGTTCGCCCGATCGTCGACAGCAGGACGCTCGCCTCGAGCTCGGCGAACCCCTCACCGATGCACATCCGGGGACCGCCGCCGAAGGGCAGGAACGCATGGCGGCGAGCCCGCTCCTCATCCAGCCACCGCTCCGGCCGGAAGGTCGCGGGGTCGGCCCACCAGCGCGCGTCGTGATGCAGGAGCCACGGCGACACGATCACGACGGCGCCCGCAGGGATCCGGATGCCGTCGGCGAGGTGTTCCGATACGGCCCTCCGTCCTATCGCCCAGGCCGGCGGGTAGAGCCGCATGGACTCGTCCAGCACCGCCCGGACGAACGCTTCGTCGTCCAGCCGCTCGTGGAACCGCGCCTCGACGTCCCGGTGCTCCGAGAGCAGGAGCCACGTCCACGTGAGTGCGTTCGACGTCGTCTCGTGCCCCGCGAGGAAGATCGTGATGGCCTCGTCACGCACCTGTTGATCGGTCATGCCGGTCCCGGTGTCCTTCGCACTGATCAGCCGCGACAACAGGTCGTCCCCGAGGACGCCCGCGTTCCGGCGCTCCGCGATCAGGCCGTAGACGATCTCGTCGAAAACGGCGCGTGCGCGGCGGAACCGGCGTGTCGAGGGGATCGGCAAGCGCTCGGTGATCGGAAGCAGCAACGAGAAGACCCGGTCGAACTGATCGAGGACCTCGGTGAGCGCCCCGCCGATCCGAACGGTCCCGGTCTCATCGATCCCGGACCCGAACAGCGTCTGCACGACGATCCCGAGGGTTAGCCGCGCCATCTCTTCCCGGACATCGATCACCTCGCTATCGACCCATCGCTCCCCAGCACGCTCCCCCAGCTCTCGGATCGTCGGAGCGAAGTCGACGATCCGCTCGCGGTGGAACAGCGGTTGGATCAGACGACGCTGTCGCCGGTGGTACTCCCCCTCGCTCGTCAGCAGGCTCTCGCCCAAGACGCGCTTCGCGGCCTGCATCGTCGGTCCCTTCGAGAACGCGCGGCTGTCGGTCGCCAGCACGTCCCACACCAGGTCCGGATGGTTGACCACGTAGAGATCCAGGCGCGGAACCCGGACCCGGACCACGTCGCCCAGGTCCGCGGCCCGCTCGAGGAGCCCGATCGGATCGCGACGGAGCAACCGCACCGCCTCGAGCCGAGACATCGCGAGCCGAGGAGCCTCGGCCATGGCCGGACTGTACCGCGGCGGCTCCGTGCGTTGGTGGTCAGCCGACGATCGTCAAGGGCGGCCCGCCCTCGCCGGCAGCGCCGCCCGAGTGGGTGGCCGGGCCCTCTGCCCTGGCGATCGAGCCGCGCGCCTTGCTCAGCTGCGAACGGAACTCATCCGTCCCGTTCGTGAGCATGGTGACGGCCTTCTGGAAACGGTTCTCGACGATCGACTCGAGCGCGTCGAAGACCGCAGCCACCTCGGATAGACCCGCTTGCACATCGGCGGCGTCGCCGAATCGCCGCACCAGGGCGTAGAGGAACAGCACGATGGGCAGCGCGCTGCTGTACGGAACGATGATGACCCCCTTCGCGTACGCGTCGGCGTGCGCCCGCTTCAAGACGCGGTAGGCGGCGTCCGGTACGGCGGCGACGGCAACCGGAGCGGTCACCGCCGGATCGAGGTATTGGGCGACCTCCTTCGCGCGAGACGTGACCGCCCGCTCGACGGCCCGCGCGCACGCATCGCGTTCCGTTGGATCCCGAGCCGACCCGAGCGCTTCCAGCTCGGCCACGGCCGTCCACTTGGAATCGATCGGAAGTCTGCGCCCGTCCGGAAGGAGCAGACCGAACTCCACGACCTTGCCGTTCACGCGGAAGTCCGTGACGAGCATCCCCGGCGGGAGCTCGGCGAGATGCTCACGCAGGATGAACTCCCCCGCGCGTCCCTTGGACGCACCGCCGGCGAGCACGGTCGCCAATCGGCGCACGATCTCTCGCTGCTCCCCATCCGCGGCGCGGCGGTCCTGCTCGTGCGTGCGGAGCTCTTCCAACGCCCGGCGCGCGCCCTCCAACCCCTGCCGGAGTTGCTCGGACGCCAACTCACGCTGCGCTCCCTGGTCGGCGATGCGTCGAAGCTCGCTCGCCTGGAGCTCTACCTGATCGCGCAGCCTGCCGTCGTCCGGCGGGTGCCGGCGAGCCAGCGCGACCGCGAAGCCGCCGAGGGTCAAACCGGCAACGAGCCCGAGGATCGCGATCGCCGCGAGGGTCATCCGATCCGCCCGTTGTGACGAACGGCTCGATAGGTATCCATCACTCGACCCTATGGACCTCCTCTGACATGGACCTTCGGCGGTTCCGGTCGTGCTCCGAGCTGTGCCACCATCGCGCTCCGATGGCCTGGCGAGCGGGATCCGACTCCGATGCCCGCGCCCGAACGAGCGCGCCGATCGTCGCGAGCGAGGGAGACCTCGCGATCCGGTTGCTGCGCAACGATCCCGCGGATATCGCGATGCTGACCGCTTGGCGCGCGGAGCCCCACGTGCGCGCGTGGTGGCATCCGGATCGGCCCCCTCCGACGTTCGATGAGGTCGCGGCGACGTACGGACCGCGCACGCATCCCTCGTCCCCAACGACACCGTGCGTGATCGAGCTCGACGACCGGCCCGTCGGCTACATCCAGTTCTACCGGTGGGCCGCGTTCGCCGACGAGGCGGATGCGATGAACATCGAGTACGACGAGGACACCTTCGGTCTCGACGTGATGATCGGTGAGGCCGGATCGATGGATCGCGGGATCGGGTCGCGCGCCGTCGCGTTGCTCTCTCGGCACCTCGAAGACGACCGCAACGCCACGCGCATCGCACTGACGACCGACGTCGAGAACCTGCGGGCGCAGCGCGCCTACGAGAAGGCTGGCTTCGAGAAGATCCGCGCCGTTCTTGATCTTGATCTGCGGGGCGGGGAGCGCTCGCGCGCCTGGTTGATGGTTCGCGTTCGCGGGTAGCCTCCGCCCCACGTGACCGCGCTGGGCGACCTCGATCGAGACCGCATCCGCGAGCTGCACGACGCCGAGCTCGCGTGGTTCCGCGCCGAGCGGCCGCGGACGCTCGGGCTGCTCGCCCGCGCCGCCGTCCACATGCCGAACGGGACGCCGATGACATGGATGGCCTCCGACAACGACCTCGCTATCTACGTCGATCGCGGCGCCGGCGCGTCGTTCACCGACGTCGACGGGCACCTGTACATCGACTTCAACGCGAGCGACCTGGCGATGTTCTGCGGTCATGCTCACCCGGCCATCGTGCGTGCCGTCCAGGAACGGGTGGCGCGCTCGACCCAATTCCTCCTCCCGACCGAAGAGTCGGTCCTCCTCGCCGAGGAGCTGGCCCGCCGCTACCCGGGGCAGACGCATTGGCAGTTCACCTTGTCCGCCTCGCAGGCCAACACCGAGACGATCCGCTTGGCACGTGCCGCCACCGGTCGAGACGTCGTGCTGCTCTTCGCGGGGCACTACCACGGCCATTTCGAAGAAGGGCTGGTCGATCTCGACGACGGCCGCACGGTCCCGCTGCAGCGGGGGTTGTCGAAGGGCGTGACCGGCCGCGTTCGGATATCGCAGTTCAACGACGTCGAGGGGTTACGCGCCGCCCTCGGATCCGAGGACGTCGCCCTCGTGCTCACCGAACCGGCGCTCACGAACAACATCCATTTCCTGCCGCCGGAACCGGGGTGGCACGAGGAGCTCCGTCGTCTGACCCGGGAACGAGGCACCCTGCTCGCGTACGACGAGACGCATACGCACGTCGTGGGAGAAGGGGGCGCGACGGGCCTCTGGGGGCTCGAGCCCGACGTGGTCACGATCGGCAAGGCCGTCGCCGGCGGCGTCCCGATGGGCGCGTACGGTGTCGGCGCCGTGCTCGCCGACGAGCTCGATCACACGAAGGAGGTCGCGACCGGCGGGACGCTCTTCGGGAACCCGTTGTCGGCCGCGGCCGCCGTCGCCGCCCTCACCGAGGTGCTCGTTCCCAGCGCCTACGAGCACACGACCGCGCTCGGCGCGATGCTCGCCGACGGGATCGACGCGGCGCTGCGCGACGCCGGCCTGCCCTGGACCGCGTACCGCTTCGGTCCCCGGGCGGGCCAGTGGTACGGCCCGCACCCACGGACCGGAGCCGACGCGTACGCGATGACCGACCGGGAGCTCACGCGGCTGCTCCGGATCTGGATGGCCAACCGAGGGATCTGGGAGGCCCTGCCGGGCGCCGGACCGACGGTGCCGGTGCCCGCCGACGACGCGGATGTCGACCGATACCTCACGGCGTACACGGAGCTGCTGGTCGCGCTCACCTCCTGAGGCGATACTCAAGCCATGACCCCGCCGACGATCGAGCTGGTCCGCGTCCACGGTTCGCATCGCGAGATCGGACTCCAGCTGGGCGAGGCCGGGCGAGAACAGATCCGTCGGACCGTCGAGACCTCCTGGAACGAATTGCCGTCCGGGCGATCGAAGGCCGACCAGCTCGCGCTCGCTGGCGAGTACCGCGCCTTCACCGCTCCGCGACTCCCGTGGCTGATCGAGGAGCTCGACGCCTGCGCCGAAGGCGCAGGCGTCGACCCCCTGGAGTTCTTCGCGGTCTCGATGGAAGAGATCTGGTACGAGCCGTACGGCCCGCGCACCGACGGCAGGTGCTCGGACATGGTTGCGGGGCCCGGCGCGACCAGCAACGGGCATCTCCTGGTCGCCCACAACAACGACCTCCAACCGCAGGCAGAGGGCGACATCACCGCGCTCGAGATCGACGTGCCGGGCGACCCGGTGATCTTCCAGCTCGGCGGAATCCCGTGGCTCTCGGTCGGGTGGAACGCCGCAGGCCTCTCGCTCACCGGCAACGAGCTGAGCCCGAACGACGAGCGCGTCGGGATCAGCCGGAGCCATCAGGTGCTGGAGATGATGCGCGCGCGCTCCCTCGACCAGATGGTCGCCATGGCGCTGCGCACCGATCGCGCGTCGAGCTACAACAACGTACTCACCTCGGCCGCCGGGGGCGTCGCGAACGTCGAGGGCAGCGCCACCGATGCGGAGGTCACCGGCCTGGACGCGCGCGGACACCTCGCGCACACGAACAACTACGTCTGCGATCGGATGCTGCCGTTCGAAGGTGACACGGAATACGCGCCGCTCTCCCGGATCCGGTACGAGCGTGCGCGTGAGCTCCTCGCCGCCGAACCGCCCGCCTCCCTCACGATGGATCGGCTCCGCGAGCTCCTGTCGGATCACGAGACGAGACCGCCATCCCTCTGCAAGCACCCGGAGTTCGGCACGCCGAGGTCCAAGACGGTGTTCTGGTGCGTGGCCGACGTCACGGACGGACGGATCCGGTACGGGCGCGGGAACCCGTGCGATTCGATCGCCCAGGAGTACGTCTTCGAGTCCTACGCCGGCCGCGAAGCGGCTGCCTGAGCCGCAAGCTCAGGCAAGAGCAGCGGCGATCGCCGCGATCGTTGCAGCTTCGTGACTCTCCTCCGCCATCTCGGCGACCGACCGCCCCTCATCGTCGACCGCCGTCGCGTCGGCGCCGTGCGCGAGCAGGAGCTCGACCGACCGCGGATCGCCGTTGTGCACGGCGGAATGCAGCGGCGTCCAGCCACCCCGTTGCACCGCGTTCGGATCCGCTCCCGCCTCGAGGAGCACCTCGACGCAGATCGCTTGCAGGGAGCTCGCCGCCGCGTTGAGGGACGTGCCCGTCATCCATCCCGTGCCCCGCGCGTCCGGGTCGGCGCCGCGCGCCAGGAACAGCCGGACGGCCTCGTCCTGCCCGAAGAACGCCGCGAGGTGCAACGCCGTGAACCCGTCCCCGCTCCGACGATCCATGAGGTCGGGGCAGGCCGCGAGGAGCACGGCGAGCCGGTCGAGATCGCCGAACGTCGCCGCCTCGAACACATCGAGTTCCGCGACCCTGGCCTTGACGGCCTCGGCGAGTCCGCGATCGAGGCGATACCGGGAGCGAAGCAACGCGGAAACGCCCTCGTGATCACGCGCCGTCGCCAGGGAGGGATCGGCGTCCAGGATGGCGCCGACGCGATCAACGTCTCCGGCGTCGATCGCCGCGAACAGGTCCTCGGATGCGCTTGCCATGGCGACACCTTCTCACTATCGTCTCTATTTGCTTAGGCTAAGCACATACCAGATGGCGGCGAGGCGAACTTCCCCAACGCGAGAGGCGGAGGCCGTCGCCGAGAAGCTCCACTCGGCGGCCCTGCTCCTGTTGCGTCGCCTGCGCACGGAGGACGATCCCCGCGGTATCTCCCCTCCCCGTCTGTCGGCGCTCTCGGTCGTCGTCGACGCCGGTCCGATCGGGATCGGCGCTCTGGCGGCGGCCGAGGGCGTCTCGGCTCCCACGATGTCGCGGCTCGTCGACGGCCTGGAGCGGGATGAGCTCGTGACGAGGACGACCGATCCGGACGATGCCCGCGGCGTCCTGGTCCGCGCAACCTTCAAGGGACGCCACGCTCGCACGAGGGGCCGGCGACAGCGGATCCAGATCCTCGCCGCCGGTCTGCGGCGGCTCTCCAGCGATGAGCTGGACGCGATCCGCGTCGGCGCCGAGCTGATCCATCGCGTGACCCTGGCGCGTGAGCCTCAGGGCAGGTCGGGGCGCCCCGGATAGGTCGGGAACGATGGCGGGGGTGTGGCGGGGCGACGCCGGCCGCGAAGGAACAGCAACGCGATCACCACGCCGAAGCCGAACCCACCCACGTGCGCCCAATACGCGACGCCGCTGTTCACGTCGGCCGCCAGACCCGAGACACCTTGGAAGAGCTGAAGCACGAACCACAACCCGAGCACGGCGAGCGCGGGCAACTCGATCACGGTGATCAGGAAGAAGAAGACGGCCGTCAGGATGCGCGCCCTCGGGTAGAGCACGATGTAGGCTCCGAGCACGGCAGCGATCGCTCCCGAAGCACCGACGTTGGGGATCGTGGAGTTGGGCGCGAGAACGAACTGCAGCGCGCCGGCCGCGATCCCGCCGACGAGGTAGAACGCCAGATAGCCGACCTTCCCGAGCGCGTCCTCGACGTTGTCTCCGAAGATCCAAAGGAACAGCATGTTCCCGCCCAGGTGCAGCCAGCCTCCGTGCAGGAACATCGCGCTGAGGATCGAGAGCCAGATGCTCTTGTTGGGACACTCCCGCCCCAGGTAATCCTGGAGCTGTGCCGCGTCGGCGCTCGTCACACCGTAGTCCTTCCCGATCTCCACTCGACCGTGTGCCCCGCTGCGCGCCAGCGGGACCTGGTGCGCCAACTCGTACGGGATCTGGCCGTGGCACCAGAAGAACGTCTGCTGAGCCAGCTCGGCGTCCTTCTCGTGTCGAAGGGTGGGCTGCCAGAACAGGAACGCGATCACGTTCGCCGCGATGAGCGCGACCGTGACGAACGGGACCCGTTGACGCCGCGTCGAGTCGCGGATCGGCAGCATCGCTCAGAGGCGGACGCGCGCGCCGTCTTTCCAGACGGCGCGCGCCTGCCGCAGCGCCGTCGGGTCCTCGATCGGATCCGCGTCGTACACCACGAGATCAGCACGCATCCCGGCCGCGATCCGGCCGACGTCTGGGATACGGAGGGCCTCGGCTCCGTTGGCGGTCGCAGCGACCATCGCCTGGAGCGGCTCCATACCCCATCCGATCATCGCGATCACCTCATCGGGTGCGTTGCCGTGCGGATTGAACGGCGTCCCTGCATCGGTCGAGCAGATGTGGCGTACGCCCGCACGGATCGCGCGCAGGTGGCCCACCTTCGCTTCCTCGACCAAGGCCTTCGCCTTCTCGACCGCGTACGCCGGCGCCTTGCCCTCGTTGCCGGCGATCCCCATCAGCGCCACGATCGTCGGACCGCGGAACGTCCCGCGCCCGGCCATCTCCTTCGCGATCCGCGACGTGACCTGGACGCAATGCTCGACGGTATCGACGCCCGCGAGGACCGACTGCAGGATCCCCTCGGCACCGATCGCGTGCGCGGCGACGCCACGATCCCACGAGTGTGCCTCGTCGATCGCGGCCGTGAGCTCCTCCAGCGTGAACGCGGTGAACGTCGCGCCGATCCCCGGCGTGAGCACCCCTCCCGTCGCGATCAGCTTGATCGCCGCCGCACCCGCGCGGATCTCCTCGCGGACGGCGCGCCGGAGCGCATCGGCGCCGTCGACCTGCCTCGCGATCCCGATGCTGTGCCCGTGCCCGCCGGTGATCGTCAGCGCGGAGCCGGCCGGGATCACGCGAGGACCCGGGACGGTGCCCGCATCGATCGCTCGGGCGAGCTCGACCATCCCGATGCCCCCGAGGTCCCGGACGGTCGTGACGCCGTTGGCGAGATGCTTGCGTGCGTTCACCGTTCCCTTGATCGCTCCGAGCGCCGGTGTCAGCCCGGCGGCCTCGGCCGCGAAGTCGGGGCCGCCGTCGAAGCACAGATGGACGTGGCAGTCGATCAACCCGGGCGTCAACGACCGGCCGGCGCCATCGACCTCGCGAGCGGATCGCGCTGCGCGAGGAGCCCGTGCATGCGAACCCGCCCACGCGATGCGGTCGCGGTCCACCAGCACCCCTTGGTGCGCCCGGACCCGTGCCCCGTCGAACACGGAGACGTCGGCGAAGTAGGAGGATCCGGCCATCTCAGCGCACCCACGGCGGCACGATCTCGGATCCGTCCTCGCGGATCAGCCTCGTGCCGCCCGGCATCGCGACCGTGATCGTCGCGCCGTCCGCGCCGGCCTCGAGATGGTGCCAGGCGCCGGTCGGCACGACGACGGAGTCCCCCGCGCCGATCGGGGAGCGTTCCTCATCGACCTGGAAGATCCCACCACCTCGGTCGACCGTGAACACGTCGATGTGGTCGTGGCGGTGCCGTGGGAGCGATCCCCCCGGCGGGAGCTCCGTCCGGAACAACGCGACCTCGCTCGCGCCCCGGGCCGGCGCCGCCAGGCTCGTGATCGTGTTGCCACCCGACTCGTGGATCGGATGCTCGTCCGGGCGTTCGATCGACATGGAACGGCTCCTTCGGAGGGGTTGCGGCGCATCATCCCACTGCCGGCGCACCCGTGACTCCGTGTAGGCTTGCCTTCCCGAGATGGCCAGGAGGTAGCGCGATGTTGGTCGGCGACATCATGCGATCGGACGTGAAGACGGCCGAGGCCGAGGACACGTTCGCCGATGTAGCCAAGATCATGCGTTCGAACGGCATCTCGTCGGTCATCGTCCTCGAGAAGGGCAACAAACTGGCCGGGATCGTGACGGAGCGCGACGTGGTGAACCTCGTCGCCGCCGGTGGGGATGCGCAGTCGGTGACGGTCGCGCAGGGCATGACGCGGCGCCACCTCGAGACCATCGGACCCAAGGCGGACATCGGCGAGGCGGCCGACCGGATGGTGTCCGTCAACATCCGACACCTCCCGGTCGTCGAGCGCGGCAAGGTGATCGGCATCATCTCGATCCGTGACCTGACGAAGTGGGCAGCGGAAGAGCTCTCGACCGGTCACGAGCTGCCCGACATCGCCCGTTCACAGAAGGCGCTCCGCGCGGCGAGCGAGCTCCAGCGGCAACGTCAGCTGAGCTGAACCGGCCGTCAGGATCCGGCGGAGCGCCGGAAGGCGTCCCGCGGATGTTCGAGCGAACCGAGCTGCGCGATATCTCGCGGGAAGAGCAGGGCGACGGTCCAATCGAGTGCGATCCGCACCTTCCTGCCGAGGGTGGGCATGTAGAACAGGTGATAGGCACGGTGTAGGAACCACGCGGGGAACCCTCTGATGCGGACGCCCAGTGGATCGGCGACGCCCTGATAGTGGCCGAGCGAGCAGAGCATCCCCTTGCTCCTGTACCGGAACGGCCGCGGGGGAAGCCCCTCGAGCGCCGCCGCGACGTTCTCCGCGAGGAGCTTCGCCTGGCGCAGCGCGTGTTGCGCCGTCGGCGGTGAGTATCCGGACGGGCCGTCGGGATCGGGGACGGCTGCGGCGTCACCCGCCGCCCAGAGCCCGTCGATGCCTTCGACACGGAGCGTTCGGTCGACGCGGACACGACCGCGATCGTCGACGGGCAGCCCGCTCGCCGACGCCAGCGGCGACGGCCGAACCCCCGCGGTCCACACGACCGTGTCGGCGGTGATGACGGAGCCGTCGCTGAGACGGACGGTGCCGTCCTCGATCGACACGAGCCTCGTGCCCGTCCGGATCTCGATGCCGCGCTCGCCCAGCCGCTCTGCCGCGTATCTCGCGAGCGCGGGATCGAGTTCCGGCAGGATCGAGTCCGTGGCCTCGACCATGACCCACCGCATCTCGTTCGCCATCCGCCGCGGATAGATCGCGAGCGCGGCGCGGGCGAAGTCCTCGAGCTCGCCGATCGCCTCGATCCCGGCGAACCCCGCGCCGACGAAGACGAACCCCAGCGCGCTGCGACGTTCCTCGTCGTCGGTGGCCTCGGAGGCCGTATCGAGCTGTGCGAGGACGCGGTTCCGGAGCCAGATCGCCTCCGGCAGGGTCTTGAACCCGACCGCATGCTCGGCGAGCCCGGGGACGGGCAGGGTTCGCGACCACGAGCCGGCGCCGATGACGGCAACGTCGAACGGTTCGTCGCGCCGGTGCCCGTCGGACAGTCGGATCCGCGCCGAACGTCCTTCCGCGTCGATCCGCTCCACCTCGCCCAGGAGGAGTCGTGTGCGGCGCAGCGCGCTCCGGAGTGGCACCACGACCGCGCGAGGGTCGATCAGCCCGCTCGCCACCTCGGGCAGGAACGGCTGATACGTCATGTGGTTCTCGGGGCTCACCATCACCATCTCGTGTGCACCCTCCGGTAGGCGGCGCTCGAGGTGGCGAGCCGCGTACAGACCGATGTAGCCGCCGCCGACGATCAGGATCCGGCTCACGTCCCTATCTTCTCGCGAGGCTCCAGATCACCTCGGGGAGCCGGCCGAGATCGGGCACGGTCGCGTCGGGCTCGGCGAGCTGCTCGGGCGTCGGCAGGTCCGGAGCCTCACCACGAAGGACCCACACCGTTCGCATGCCGGCCTCCTTCGCCGGCCGGATGTCGTAGTCGAGCCGGTCCCCCACCATCACGGCGCGAGCCGGCTCGACCCCGGCCGTGCGAACGGCGTGGACGAACAGCGCCGGATCGGGCTTCTGCAGGCCGAGATCGTCGGAGACCCCCCACACCTCGAAGAAGGGCACGAGCCCGTCGCGCTCGAGCGCCCCACGGACCTGGCTCGGCTGGTTGGCGATCACGCCGAGCCGGAACCCGGCGTCTCGGAGCGCCTCCAGGCTCAGCTGGACATCGGCATGCAGGGCGCTCGGCGGGTAGTACCAGTGGCGGGCCGCCAGCTGCTCGAGCAGATCGAGGTCGGCGTCCGCACCGACGAACCGGTCGGCGAGGTGACGGCGGAACGAACGGTCCTGCGCCGTCCGGCAGGCCGCGTACTCCTGATCGAAGTCCTCGTCGGCGAACGCCCCGCCCGCTTCACGGAGCGCGCGTCGCCACGCCTCGGCATAGATGCGGTCGTCGTACAGCACGCCGCCGATGTCCAGGAACACGAAGTCGACCGAGCCCGGCACGCGCGGCGCTTACGGGCCTGCGCGCCGGCGGAGCTCGTCGACCAGCTCCGACGGGGTGGTCTCGGACCCGAGGCGGAAGTCGTATCGCGCGCCGTGACAATCCGACGCGCCCGTCGGGACCAGATCGAGGCGCGCCGCCATGAGGCGATATCGCGCGCGCTGGTCCTCGTCTTGGTCGGGATGATCCACCTCGATCCCCACCATCCCGCCCGCCGCCATCTCCTCGATCAACGCCTCCGGAACGGAGTCCGCGCCGCGCCACATACCGGGGTGTGCGAGCACGCACGCCCCGCCAGCGTCCCGGATCAGTGCGAGGGACTCGACCGGAGCGAGCGCATGCTTCGGCACGTAGGCGGGCCCGTCGTCAGAGAGGTAGGAGTCGAAGGCCTCTCGTTCCGTCGCGACGATGCCGGTCTCGACCATCGCCTGGGCGATGTGCGGGCGCGCGATCAGATCGTCGCCCGCGATCCGCCGGACCCGATCGAAGGAGAGGTCGTAGCCGAGGGCCTGCAGCTTCTCGACGATCAGCTCGCCTCGACGGAAGCGCGTGTCGTGCAGGCGTCGGAGCTCGGCGCGCAACCCTTCGTGGGCGGGGTCCACCCAGTAGCCGAGCACGTGGAGCGAGGCTCCGTCGTGCTCGGCGGAGAGCTCGAGCCCGGTGACGATCCGAAGATCCGTATCCGTCGCCGCGGCGAGCGCCTCGCCCCATCCGTCCGTGGTGTCGTGGTCCGTGACGGCGATCCCCTCCAACCCGCGTTCGCGCGCGAGCGCGACGTTCTCCGCGGGCGTCGCGGTCCCGTCGGAGAACGTCGAATGGGTGTGGAGGTCGTACCCCGGCATGGCCGGCAAGGGTGTCAGACGAGCGACTCGACCGTCATCCGACCGGCGCGGCGGCCACGTGCTGCCGAGTGATATCCGCAACCGTGGAGCATCCGCAGAGGGTCATCGCGTTCTCGACCTCCTCGCGAAGGATCCGGAGCACGTCGACGACCCCATCCTCGCCGGCCGCGGCCAACCCCCAGGCCGCCGGCCGGCCGATCATGACCGCCGACGCTCCGAGTGCGAGCGCCTTCACCACGTCGGTCCCACGCCGGACACCGCCGTCGACGAGGATCGGGATCCGCCCGCCGACCGCCTCGGCCACCTCGGGAAGGACATCGAGCGACGCGGGGCTCGTGTCCAGCTGCCGGCCACCATGGTTCGATACCACGATCCCGTCGGCGCCGGCCTCGACCGCCAACCCCGCGTCCTCCGCGGTCAGGATGCCCTTCAACAGCAACGGCAGCCCGGGCACCTGCTCGCGGATCCACCCCAGATCGTCCCAGTTGATCGAAGGGTCATACGCGAGCTGCTCGGTCGTGAGCGAGATCGGCGGCTCGTACCCGATGCGGGTCTCGCGGTGCCGGAGACCGTATGCGTTCAGATCGATCGTCCACACGATCGCCGCGTAGCCGGCAGAGGCCACGCGCCGAAGCATGTCGGCCGTGAAACCGCGATCCGTGAGCACGTAGAGCTGCCACCATTTCGGTGACGCCGCCGCTGCGGCGATGTCCTCGAGGAGGTCCACTGCGGTCGTCGACACGCACATGATCGTGCCTGCGCGCGCGGCCGCTCGCGCGGTCGCGACTTCGCCGTCCGGGTGCGCCGACCCCTGGTAGGCCCAGGGGGCGATCAGCACCGGGAGCGCGAGCGGCCAACCGAACAGCTGGATCGACGGATCGGCTGCGTCCACACCCCGAAGGAACCTCGGACGGAGCACCCACCGGTCGAACGCGCGTCGGTTCGACTCGAGCGTGCGCTCGTCGCCCGCACCGCCGGCCACGAACTCGAAGAACCCCGGTGCCAGGAGCTCTCGCGCGAGCGGCTCGTAGTCGTCGACCGTCACGAAACGGGGCAGGTCGGACATGGTGCGCGAGGCTACTCGACCGGTACCACGTCGGCCGCTCGCGTCTCGGCCGCGATCGCGAGATAGACGCCGGCAAGGACGATCGCTCCGCCAACGACGGTCGCGGGCCCGGGCGCCTCGCCCAGGATCGCCCATGCGAGGATCGTCGCACCGACGGGCTCCGCGAGCAGCGCGACCGCGACGATCGACGCCCGAACGTGTCCGAGCAGGTAATTGAACGTCGTGTGGCCCAGGAACTGAGGACCCGCGGTGATGAGCGCGAACATCAGCCACGTCTTCGCCGGATACCCGACGAAGGCCGTCCGACTCGCGACCATAGTGGCGGCCAGCGCCACCGCCGAGGTCGCGTAGACGATGCTCGAGTAGGTCACCAACGAGAGCTCCTGGCGGAGGCTCCGTCCCAGCAAGACGTAGATCGCCGCGAACACCGCGCCCGCGAGCGCCAGGAGGTCACCGAAGAGCGCGCGCGACCCTCCCCGGAACCCCCCGCCGGCGATCACGAGCGTGCCGGCGAGCGCGATCGCCATCCCGAAGAGTGCGCGACGCGGCGGCCGTTCCCCGATGAAGCGGCCGAACGCGGCCACCCACAGCGGCAGCGTCTGGACCAGGACCGCGCTCGCCGCGACGGTCGTGAACGACAGCGACGAGATCCACGTCGCGAAATGGGCCGACAACACGACGCCCGAGGCGAGCGCCAGGCGCCACTGGCGTTTCGAGAGGCGCCGGTAATCGTCGCGGTGCCGGGTGAGCCCGAGCGGGACGAGCACCACCGACGCCATCGCGCACCGATAGAACGCGATGGCGATCGAGGGGGCATCGGCCTCCCGCACGAGGACCGCCGAGAACGACACCGCGGTGACACCGACGATGAGCAGTGCGACGAAGCGCCGCTCCATGGAACTACCCGCTGACGCCCGCCCGAGGACCGGGGTGAGCGATCGTCGCGGGGCGCCCTCGTCGCGCGCCCATCTCCCAGGAGAGCCGTTTCGCGGTGTCCGTCAACGCGACCACGAGCTCGCCGGCAGGACCGGCGGGGAGGAGCCGCTCGACCGGACCGACGACGCCGATCGCCCCGACCGGATGCCCGCGATGGTCGAAGACCGCCGCCGCGACCTCACCCTCGCCGATCACGGCTTCGTGTGCTTCGGTGGCGAATCCGGCCGCCGCAACCTCTTCGAGGGCGAGGGCTAGGGCGTGCGGGTCGACGATCGTCCGTCCGGTGAGCCGCTGGAGCGGGCCGGACACCAGCGTCCGCCGCCGGTCGGAGGGCAGGTACGCGGCGTGCACCTTCCCGAGGGCCGACGCGTGCCACGGGACGGACGCTCCGACCTCGAGGATCTGCACGGAATCGTCGGGCCGGAAGACATGGTGGACCACCAGCACGCTGCGTCCGTAGAGCACCCCGACACGGACCGCCTCACCGACCCGTTCCGCCAGGGTGTCCGCCCAAACGAGGGAGCGTCCGCGCAACTCGTGATGGTCCAGGAACGCGTTGCCCAGCTGCAGCATCTCTGGGCCGAGCCGGTACTTCCCCGTTTCCGGGTCTTGCTCCACGAGGTCCTGCCGCTCAAGCGTGCGCAGCAGTCCGTGGACGGTCGTCTTGGCGAGCCCGAGGCGGTCGGCGAGCTCGCTGACCCCGAGCCGGGGCGAGCCTGCGGCGAGCGCTTTCAGGATCCGTGCGGCCCGATCGACCGACTGGATCGTGGGGTCTCGACGGTCGCCCATCGTCACCGATCCGGCGGGGCGTCCGCCGCCGCGCGCTCCAGCGCCCCGAACAGCAGGGCCGTCGATGCCGCTCCGGGATCCTGGTGACCGACGCTCCGGGGTCCGAGGTAGGAGGCCCGTCCCTTCCGGGCTTCCATCGGCGTGGTCGCGGCCGCCCCTCCCTCGGCGGCGATCCGGGCGGCGTGGAGTGCCAGAACCGCACTACTCGAACGGTTGTCGCGGAACGCTCGCAGCGCCGGCGCCCAAGCGTCGACGATCGTCTTGTCGCCCTCCTCCGCTGCACCGAGCCTGACGATGCCCGCCAACGCCTCGTCGAGGGCGGCCGCGAGTTCGGGGAGCCCGAAGACGGTCGCCTCCCCGAGCGAGCGCCCAGCCTCACGAAGGGCAGATCCGTAGAGAGGTCCCGCGGCTCCGCCGACCCGGAGGATCAGCGTGGCGCCGGCCTGCACGAGCAGCTCGCCGGGGGCCAAGCCATCGGCCGCGTTGACGACCGAGGCGACCGCCGCGAATCCTCGGTCCATGTTGACCCCGTGATCGGCATCGCCGATCGCGGCGTCGAGCTGGGTGAGGAAGTCCCGGTGGACGCCGATCTCCGCAGCGGAGGCCCTGAGCCAGCGCGCCACGAACGCCGCGTCGAACGGAGGCGGAGCTCCGCGGCGCCCGCGTCGACCTGCACTGACCCCCGTGGTCACCGCGGCCACCTTCGCGAGCTGCACCGCTCGTGTCAAACCTGCACACAGGGAAGGCCAACCTGCGCGCGATGTCCGACGATGCCGAACATCTTTCGGCTCCGCCACGGTCCCGGGTGCTCATCCGGCCCGTTGCTGTTCGGCATCGCGAGCGGTCCCATTGCGCGACCGGGATCGGTCCCGTCGGGACCACCGCGTGAGACCAGAAGGGGGTGGTCGGCAACATGGCGATTCCGAATCCGTACCTCGGCGAGGTCGTCGGCACGGCGACGCTGATCGTGTTCGGAGATGGCGTCGTTGCGGGCGTCCTGCTGAACAAGTCGAAGGCCCAGAACTCCGGGTGGATCGTCATCACCTGGGCGTGGGGGCTGGCGGTGTTCGTCGGCATCATCACGAGCCTCGCCGTCACCGGCGGGCAGGCCCACCTGAACCCGGCCGTCACGATCGGCCTGTGGGCCGGCGGCTTCTTGAAGGATTGGACCACGACGCAGATCGTGCTCACGATCGTCTTCGAGTTCGTCGGCGCGATGATCGGGGCGCTCATCGTGTGGCTCTCGTACTTGCCGCACTGGCCCGAAACGGACGACCCCGGCCTCAAGCTCGCGGTCTTCTGCACGGGACCTGCGATCCGCAACACCGGTGCCAACCTCATCACCGAGATCGTCGGCACCTTCATGCTGGTCTTCGGCGTCGTGGCGATCGCCATCAAGTTCTCGGGCGGCCTGTTGATCAACGTCGCGGGCATGACCGGCTCCATGACGGTAGGGGGCGTCCTCGCGACGGGAGCCCTGCCGGTGGCGCTCCTCGTGCTCGTCATCGGACTGGCACTGGGTGGCCCGACCGGGTACGCGATCAACCCGGCTCGGGACCTCGGACCCCGGATCATGCACTTCTTGCTTCCGATCGCGGGCAAGGGGGGCTCCGACTGGGCTTACTCGTGGATCCCGGTCGTCGGTCCGGTCCTAGGTGGCATCGCGGGCGCGCTCGCGGCCAGGTGGCTCTTCGACCTTCATCCGTAGCCTGGCAGCGGAGCAGAAGGACTCGCCGAGAACGAAGGGGTGAGACCCACTGATGAAGAAGCTGATCAACGATCCGGAGAACGTGGTCCGCGAGGAACTGAGCGGGATCGCGCGGGCGCACGGTGACCTCGTCGAGGTTCACATCGACCCCCATTACATCGTCCGGACCGACGCACCCGTTCAGGGCAAGGTCGCCCTCGTCTCGGGGGGCGGATCGGGACACGAGCCGATGCACGGGGGGTTCGTCGGGATGGGCATGCTCGACGCTGCGTGTCCGGGCGAGGTGTTCACTTCGCCCACGCCCGATCAGATGGAAGCGGCGACCAAGGCGGTCGATGGTGGCGCCGGCGTCGTCCACATCGTCAAGAACTACACGGGCGATGTCATGAATTTCGAGATGGCGGCCGAGCTCTGCCGATCCGAAGGCACCGAGGTCGAGTCCGTGCTCGTCGACGACGACGTCGCCGTTCAAGACTCGCTCTACACCGCAGGTCGTCGTGGCGTCGGCGCCACCGTCCTGATGGAGAAGATCGCCGGCGCCGCGGCGGAGCAACGGCGTCCGTTGAAGGAGGTCGCTGACGTCTGCCGGAAGGTGAACGACAACGCGCGCTCGATGGGGATGGCCCTCACGTCGTGCACCGTCCCGGCGGCCGGGAAGCCCACCTTCGAGCTGGGCGACGACGAGATGGAGATAGGGATCGGCATCCACGGCGAACCGGGCCGCCAGCGCATGAAGGTGGCACCGGTCCACGACATCGTCGAGATGATGGCGACGCCGATCCTCGACGACCTTCCGTTCAAGAGCGGCGACCAGGTGCTCGCCTTCGTGAACGGGATGGGCGGAACACCGCTGATCGAGCTCTACATCGTCTTCAACGAGCTGGCTTCGTTCCTCGACGGGCGAGGCATAGGCATCGGTCGCAACCTGATCGGTCCGTACATCACCTCTCTCGAGATGCAGGGCTGTTCGATCACGCTCCTGAAGCTCGACGACGAGCTGATGGGCCTGTGGGATGCGCCGGTCAAGACGCCGGGACTACGCTGGGGGGTCTGAAGAGGTTGCGGGAAGGAGGCAGCGACCTCGGTCACCGCCTCCTTCCCATCTGGAGGTGGTCGTGACCGTCTCGCACGATGACGTGGTGCGCTGGATCCGGGCGTTCGCGGGTGTGATCTCGCAGAACAAGGATTCCCTGACGGATCTCGACTCCGCGATCGGCGACGCTGACCACGGCATCAACATGAACCGCGGGATGACGGCCGTCCTGACGAAGCTCGACGGTGCCGGATCGGCCGACATCGGTGCACTGCTGAAGACGGTCGGTATGACCTTGGTCTCCAGCGTCGGGGGCGCCGGCGGTCCCCTGTACGGGACCTTCTTCCTCCGCCTCGGTGCTGCGGCCGCCGGCAAGGACGAGCTCACCGATGGGGATTGGGTCGCCATGGTGGCCGCGGGCGTGGAGGGCGTGCAGTCGCGAGGCAAGGCCGAGCCCAACGACAAGACCATGGTGGACGCCCTCATGCCGGCGCGCGACGCCCTCGCGTCGGCCGTCGCCGCGGGGGAGCCCTTCGCGGAGGCGCTGCGGGCATCGGCCGCCGCCGCGGAGGAGGGCATGAAGGCGACGATCCCGCTCGTCGCGCGAAAGGGCCGCGCGAGCTATCTCGGCGAAAGGAGCGCCGGCCACCAGGACCCTGGAGCCACCTCGTCGTGGCTCCTGATGAGGACCGCAGCGGAGACCTTCGGGGATCACGAGGAATGAAGGGAGGAAGCGATGGCGGATTACGCAGGAGCCATCGACCAAGGGACGACGAGCACGCGCTTCATGATCTTCGACCATGCAGGGCAGGTAGTGGCCGTGGATCAGAAGGAGCACGAGCAGATCTACCCGAAGCCGGGTTGGGTGGAGCACGATCCGATGGAGATCATGGAGCGCACGCATGAGGTGGTTGCGGGTGCGCTGAAGAAGGCCGGGATGTCCGGAAGCGACCTCGCGGCGGTCGGGGTCACGAACCAGCGCGAAACGACCGTCGTCTGGGAACGGTCGAGCGGCAAGCCGATCCACAACGCGCTCGTCTGGCAGGACACGCGGACCGACCAGATCTGCAACGAGCTGTCCGCCGACGGCGGACAGGATCGCTTCCGCCCGACAACGGGCCTTCCGATCGCCACGTATTTCTCGGGGCCGAAGATCCGGTGGATCCTCGACAACGTCGAGGGGGCGCGGGCGCGGGCCGAGGCCGGCGAGCTGCTCTTCGGCAACATCGACACCTGGGTGATCTGGAACATCACGGGCGGCCCGGAGGGCGGAGCCCACGTCACCGACGTGACGAACGCCAGCCGCACGATGCTGATGGACCTGAAGACCCTCGACTGGGACGACGCGATCCTCGATGCGATCGGGGTTCCGCGCTCGGTCCTGCCCGAGATCCGCTCGTCCAGCCAGGCGTACGGTGAGGCGACCGGGGATCTGGCCGGCGTCCAGGTGGCGGGGGACCTCGGTGACCAGCAGGCCGCCCTCTTCGGCCAGACGTGCTTCGCGGTGGGCGAGGCCAAGAACACCTACGGAACGGGCAACTTCCTCTTGCTGAACACGGGGACGAAGGCCGTGCCGTCGAAGAGCGGGTTGATCACCGGACTCGGGTACAAGATCGGGGATCAGCCGGCCGTGTACATGCTCGAGGGTTCGATCGCCATCACCGGAGCACTGGTGCAGTGGCTCCGGGACAACATCGGGCTGATCTCCTCCTCGGGTGAGGTCGAGGATCTGGCCAAGACGGTCGAGGACAACGGCGGCGTGTACTTCGTCCCGGCGTTCTCGGGCCTCTTCGCGCCGTACTGGCGTGGCGATGCTCGTGGCGTGATCGCGGGACTCACCCGGTACGTGAACAAGGGCCACATCGCGCGCGCCGTCCTCGAGGCGACCGCATGGCAGACGAAGGAGGTCGTCGACGCCATGAACGCCGACTCGGGTGTCGCGCTCACGTCGCTCAAGGTCGACGGCGGCATGGTCTACAACGAAACGCTGATGCAGTTCCAGGCCGACGTCCTGGACGTCCCGGTGATCCGTCCGACCGTTGCCGAGACCACCTCGCTCGGGGCGGCGTACGCGGCGGGGCTGGCCGTCGGGTTCTGGAAAGAGGTCGAGGACCTCCGCGCCAACTGGGGTAAGGACAAGGAATGGCAGCCTCGGATGGACGCGGCCGAGCGCGACAAGGAATACGCGCTCTGGAAGAAGGCCGTGACGCGCACGTTCGACTGGGTGGAGTGACGGATCCGGACGAAGTGGCCACCGTTCCTCCGCACCCGACCGAGGAGGGCAGCATGTCGGAGAAGGAGCACCACCACGGCGACTTCGCCGAGGGTCAGGAGGAGGAGCCCGACGAGGGCCAAGCGGGTTCGTACGCGGAAGGCCAGGAGCAGGAACACGACCACCCGAAGGACGGAGAACACGGCGACTTCGCCGAAGGTCAGGAGACCGAGGAGGACGAGCACGAGGAAGGCTCGTTCGCCGAAGGACAGTCCGAAGAGGAGGAGCACTAGGACGTCGCGGGATCCTCGCGGTGCGATACTCGCTTCGATGACGCGATCCGCACCGCGGGCATCCCGCGACGTGCCACACGTCCTGATCGTCGGGGGCGGGGGCACCGGCGGCGCGCTCGCCCACGATCTGACGTTGCGCGGGATCCGGATCACCTTGGTCGAGCGCGGCGAATTCACCTCGGGGACCACGGGTCGTCATCACGGGCTGCTGCACTCCGGCGCCCGGTACGCGGTGAACGATCGCGAGTCCGCGATCGAGTGCATCGAGGAGAACGCGATCCTCCGCGCGATCTGCCCTGGATCGTTCGAAGAGAACGACGGGCTGTTCGTCGCGCTCACCGACGAAGACATGGAGTACTACGACGACTTCGTCGAAGCATGCAAGGCATGCGGGATCCCGATCGAGGAGCTCGGCCCGCAAGAGGCTCTCCGGATGGAGCCGCTCCTGAACCCGGACCTGAAGGCGGCCGTCCGGGTTCCCGACGCGACGATGGACGCGATGCGGATGCCGCTTCGGTTCTTCGCCACGGCCAAACATGGCGGCGCGACGCTCCACAACTTCATGGAGGTGCTCGACCTCGTCGTCGACGCTGGCGCCGTCACGGGCGTGACGGTCCGAGACCATGTGACGGGTTCGGAGGGCGACATCCATGCGGACCTCGTCGTCAACGCGACCGGTCCCTGGTCGGAGAAGATCGCTCACATGGCGGGTGCCGACGTTCCGATCAGTCCGTCACCGGGCGTGATGCTCGCCCTGCACGGTCGCCTCTGCAACATGGTGGTCAACCGGATGCATCGATCCGGTGACGGCGACATCGTCGTGCCGCAACGCGCCCTGTCGGTCGTCGGCACGAGCTCATGGACCGTCGAGGACCCGGACGAGCTCGACGTCCCGCAGGATCACGTGGCCCGTATGCGGGTGGAAGGGGCGAAGCTGATCCCAGCCGTCGCCCAGGCTGGGTTCCGGGCCGCGTGGTCGGCTGCCCGCCCGTTGATCGGTGCGAAGGACGCGGATTCCGGCCGCGAGCTATCGAGGACGTTCAAGACGATCGATCACGCCGGTGACGGCGTCGAGGGATTCGTGACGATCACGGGAGGGAAGGCGACGACCCTCCGCGGGATGGCCGAGCTCTGCGGCGACGTGATCTGCCGGAAGCTCGGCGTCGACGCGCCCTGCAGCACGCGCAACGTGACGACGCTCCCCCACACGGCGTTCTACGCGGAGACCGAGCGGAGACTGGCATGAGCCCGGCCGACCCCGTGCTCGGCTCCTCGTCGGCGTCCCGGACGTTCCGCGTCTACCGCTACAAGCGAGGGGACCCCGGATGGCGGTTCGACCCCTTCGAGGTACCGGTCGGCCCGCGTACCACGGTGCTCGATGCGCTCCGGTGGATCCAGCTGCATCGCGACGGGACGCTCGCGCTCCGACACTCGTGCTTCCACGCCTCGTGCGGGACGTGTGGGATGCAGGTGAACGGTCGCGAGGTCCTCGCGTGCGTGACGCTCGCCGATCCCCTCGGCTCGACGATCACCGTGGAGCCGCTCGCCAACATCCCCGTCCTCACCGACCTCGTCGTGGACATGAGCCGGGTGTTCGAACGGTTCCCGGATGAGATCGGCATCGTCCGGATGAGCGAGGAGCTTCCCGAGGCCTCCCCGCCGGTCGGGATCGACGCGTTCGAGCGGTTCGAGGATTGCATCGAATGCGGCCTCTGCCTCTCCGCATGCCCGGTCTCCGCGACTTCCGATGCGTACGTCGGACCCGCGGCGCTGGCGGCAGCGCAGCGGCTGCTCGAGGAGCCGCGCGGCGTGGATCCGGGGCGGATCTTGGACTGGGCCGATGATCCGATGGGGGCCTGGCGCTGTCACGCCGCCTTCGAATGCACGGAGGCCTGTCCTTCCAACGTGCGACCCGCGGAGCGGATCATGGCATTACGCGGCGCCCTGTCCACGGGACGGCGGCCCGTGGCCGCGGTGACACCGCGATGAGCGGTCGGGATCTCCCGGACCTCGAACGACGGGATGACGACGGACCGGTGTTGCGCAAGGGCGTTGGGATCCCGACGTCCGGGTGGTTCGACCCACGAGGACGGGCGCTCGGGAGCTTCGCGTTCGCGGTGAACCGCGTGACCGGACTCGGGCTCGTCGCGTACCTCTACCTGCACCTCGCGGTGTTGTCGATGCTGCTGCGCGGCGAGTCGGCGTGGAGCGGGTTCCTTCGGCTCGCGACCGATTGGGTCTTCCTGTCCCTCGACGTCCTGCTGATCTTCGGGATCCTGTATCACGGTCTGAACGGGATCCGCGTCGCGCTCGTCGGCAGCGGCATCGTCCCCGACCGACAGAAGGCGCTCTGGTGGGCGCTCGGCGTGATCGGCACGATCGCGCTGGCGTTCAGTGCCTTCCACATCTACGGGAGCCGGTGAGATGGCGACGGTCCGCACCCGTGAGACCGCCCGACGACGCTCGCCCCGTGCCCCGAGATCCGCCGGCGAATGGCGGATCACGACGCTCACCGGGCTCGGGCTCCTGGTCCTCCTCGCGATCCACATGGTCGCGAACCACTTCGTCGTGCGGTCCGTCGGCGGCCTCCGCGACTACCGACAGGTGCTCGCGTACATCGCCAACCCGGTGATCTTCACGATCGAGTCGCTGTTCCTGCTGTTCGTCACGGTCCACGCGATGTTCGGCCTCCGGAGCGTGTTGCTCGACCTCGATCCGAGCCCGCTCCTCCGTCGATGGATCGACGGCGGGCTCGCCGTGCTGGGGCTTGCGACCCTCGCGTACGGATACTTCCTGATCGGGACGCTCGCGTCCCGGGCCTGAGGATCGGAGCGGCGTGGTCGGACTCGTCCTGGTGTCGCACAGCCACGAGGTGGCCGAGGGCGTCGCGGCGCTCGCTCGTCAGATGGGCGGCGCTGACCTCCTGATCGCGACGGCCGGGGGTCTCGAGGGCACGGGCGAGGAACATCCGGTCGGGACCGACGCGGCGAGGATCCTCACGGCGTTGGAGCAGGTGTGGTCCGACGACGGGGTCCTCGTGCTGATGGATCTCGGCAGCGCGGTCCTCTCCGCGGAGATGGCGCTCGAGTTCCTCGATCCCGATCGTCGGGCGAAGGTGCACCTCTCGGGGGCGCCCTTCGTCGAGGGGGCCGTCTCGGCCGCCGTCGCCGCGAAGCTCGGCCGTCCGTTGGACGCGGTGGCCGAGGAGGCCCTCGGCGGGCTGTCGGGGAAGACGGCGCACCTCGGCGTCGCTCCGCAAGAGGTGAGCGCAGACGGAGGATCGAAGACGACCGATCGAGCCGTCGGACCCGAGGTTCGGCTCCCGGTCGTGATCGATCTTCCTCACGGGCTCCACGCGCGTCCGGCCGCGAGGCTGGTGCAGACCGCCGGCGAGTTCGATGCCGACGTTCGTGTGACGAACGTCACGGCCGGCCGCGGACCCGTGAGCGCCCGCAGCCTGAACGCGGTCGCCACCCTGGGGGTCACCGTCGGTCAGCAGATCGAGGTCGTGGCAACCGGGCCACAGGCGACCGTCGCGATCGACGCGATCCGGACGCTCGCCGATCGCCGCTTCGATGAGGCCCCGGAGGACCTGGCCGTCCCCGAGCCGACGATCGAGCCGTCGACGCACGCCGGAGCGCCGGCCGTGGAGGGAGCGATCGTCGGCATCCCGGCCGCGCCCGGGATCGCCGTGGGACCCGTCCGCCATCTCCACCTTCCCGAGCTCCCGATCGCCGATGTCGCCCCGGGTACGCCGGAGGAGGAGCGCGCACATCTCGACGCAGCGATCGAAGCGGTTCGCGCCGATATCGCCCGCCAGCGGGACGCCGCGATCGTGCGCGTGGGCAGGGACCAGGCGACGATCTTCGATGCACACCTGCTCTTCCTGCAGGATGAAGCGCTCCTCGGTCCGGCGAGGGAACGCATCCCGTATCGCGGTTCGGCGGCGGGATGGAGCGATGCCGTCACTGAACTGGTGGCTGTGTGGGAGAAGCTGGACGATCCGTACCTGCGGGAGCGAGCGGACGACGTCCGGAGCGTCGGTCGGCAGGTCCTTGCCCGACTCCTCGGCGTCGAGGCGCCACGCGGCCGCATGTCGGCGCCCGGGATCTTGGTCGTGAGCGACCTCGAACCGGCAGACACGATCGCGCTCCACCCCTCCTCCTGTCACGGCATCGCCGTCGCGCACGGCGGTCCGACCTCACATGCCGCGGTGCTGGCCCGCGCCCTGGGGATCCCGGCCGTGGTCGGGCTCGGCGAGCGGATCACGGAGATCGACGAGGGGGTCACCATCGCGCTCGACGGGAGCACGGGCGTGATCCAGGTCGACCCCTCGCCATCGACGATCGCCCGGGTGGAGGCCCAGCGAGCCCAGCTCCTGGAGCGCGAACATGCGTCGCGAGCCCAGGCGAGCGCGCCCGCCGTGACGAAGGACGGCCGGCACGTCCCGATCATGGCCAACGTCGGCGGCTCTTCCGACATCGCGGCCGCGCTCGCCGCGGGGTGCGACGGCGTCGGGTTGTTCCGGAGCGAGTTCCTGTTCATCGGGCGCGATCGGATGCCGACCGAGGCCGAGCAGGAGCAGGTGTATCGCGCCGCGGCCGTCGCGCTCGACGGCCGTCCGCTCACGGTGCGGACGCTCGACGCCGGCGCCGACAAGCCGATCCCCTACCTCGGGCTCACCGCCGAGGCGAACCCGTTCCTCGGTGTGCGGGGGTTCCGGCTGACGCTGGCGCGGCCCGAGCTCCTGACCACCCAGCTGCGCGCGCTCGTGCGGGTGTCGATCGAACACCCCGTCCGGATCATGTTCCCGATGGTGGCGACGCTCGAGGAGCTCCAGGCCGGGATCGCCGCGGTCGGGAACGCTGCCAGAGACGTGAGGACCGCACCGCCGGACGTCGGGGTCATGGTCGAGATCCCGGCCGCGGCCCTCGGCGCCTCGCACCTCGCTCGGATCGCCGGCTTCTTCTCGGTCGGGACGAACGACCTCACGCAGTACACCCTCGCGGCCGACCGCGGCAACGAGCACCTCGGCGATCTTGCCGATGCCTTCCATCCGAGTGTGCTCCGGCTGATCGCGACGACCGCCGAGGCAGGAGCGGCCGCGGGGATCCCGACGGCGGTCTGCGGTGAGCTCGCGGCCGACCCCACCGCGACCGCGTTGCTCCTCGGTCTGGGGGTCGAAGAGCTCTCCATGAGCCCGCCAGCCGTCCCCCACGTCAAGGATGCCGTTCGCGCCGTCGACCTCGAGGGCGCGAACGCGCTGGCGTCGGAAGCGCTCGCCTGCGCGACCGCGGTCGAGGTGAGACGGCTCGTGACGACCTGAACGCCCGGCGTTGGTACGCTTCGCACGTGTGAGCAGCGCCGACGAACGAGCCGGACGGTTCCTCGAGGGCGTCACGTGGCTGCGCGTCATCCTCACGCCGGTCGTGATGGCCTTGGTGCTCCGTGGTGGCGACCGAGCCGATACCGAGGCCGCCGCGTTGTTCGCGCTCGCGGCCGTGACCGACTTCGTCGACGGGCGGCTCGCCCGCCGCTGGAAGCGGACCTCGCAACTCGGCGCGTTCCTCGACACCACCGCGGACAAGGTGCTCGTGACGGGCGTCCTGATCGCACTCGTCGCGGTGGGCCGAGCCTCGGCGTGGGTGGGCTTCCTGATCATCGCCCGCGAGATCGTGGTGTTCGGGCTGAAGGGGGTCGCGAGCTCGGCGGAGGGCTCGATCGTGAACCCGTCGAGGCTCGGGAAGGCGAAGGCGAACATGCAGTTCCTCGCGATCTTCGTCGCGATCTGGCGTCCCGACGTCGTGCTGTGGGGACGGTTCCTCGACGAGTGGCTTATGTGGGCGGCCGCCGTCATCACGGTGTGGTCCGGGATCGATTACGTCGGGCGATACGCCGGCGCGTTCACGCGTGTGCGTGAACGATGACGGCGTTCGTCACCGGAGGAAGCGGGTTCGTCGGCGGGGCCGTGATCCGGGCATTGCTGGCGGAGGGTGAGACCGTCCGGGCCCTCGCGAGGAGCCCCGTCGCCACGGCGGCGGTCATGGAGCTGGGGGCCCAGCCCGTCGCCGGTGACCTGGTCGATCGCACTGCGCTCGCGGACGCGATGATCGGCTGCGACATCGTGTTCCACGTGGCGGGCGTCAACACCATGTGCCCCCGCGACCCCACGGAACTCGACAGCACGAACGTCTCGGGCGCGGTCACCGCCGTACACGCTGCGGCCGACGCCGAGGTCGCACGGCTCGTGCTCACCTCGTCCTCCGCCGCGATCGGCGAGCGAACAGGCACGCTCGGGAGCGAGGACTCGGCTCACCGAGGATGGTTCCTCTCTCGGTACGAGCGATCGAAGTACCTCGGCGAACGCGATGCACGAGCGGTGGGCAGGGAGCGAGGGATCGAGGTCGTCACCGTCAACCCGTCGTCGGTCCAGGGACCCGGGCGGACGACCGGGTCGGCGAAGCTGTTGCTGTACGCGGCCCGGGCGCGCACCGCGCTGTTGGTCGACACGTCGTTCTCCATCGTCGACGTCGACGACTGTGCGGCGGGACACCTGCTCGCCGCCCGGGACGGGGTCGCCGATCGCCGGTATCTGCTGTCCGGAGCGACGCTCACGATGCGTTCGGCGACCGCGCTCCTGCGGCGCCAGACGGGCCGGCCGGAACGCGCGGTTTGGATCCCACGGAACCTCGTGCGCGCCGTGGCGCCGGTCACGGGGTTGGTCGCCCGCGTCCAGGAGGATCCGGCGGTCTGCCCCGCGACGATCCGCGCGCTGCTGCACGGCCATCGGTACGACGGCTCCCGCGCGACCCGAGAGCTCGGGCTGGTGTACCGATCGCTCGAAGGAACCCTCGAGCGCGTGCTGGCCTGGTACCGGGCGCAGGGGATGCTGGCGGATCCCACGACGTAGGATTCGGAGCGTCGAACGTCCCGGCGATGACCCGTCGATGGGAGGACCGAGGATGACCGAGCGACCCGACCGGAACCTCGCGATGGAGCTGGTGCGCGTGACCGAGGCGGCGGCGCTCGCCGCCGGCCGATGGATCGGGCGTGGCGACAAGAACGCCGCCGACCAGGCCGCCGTCGATGCGATGCGGCTGATGATCGACACGGTCTCGATGGACGGCGTGGTCGTGATCGGCGAGGGGGAGAAGGACGAAGCCCCGATGCTGTTCAACGGCGAGCACGTCGGAGACGGAGCCGGTCCGGGAACCGACGTTGCGGTCGACCCGATCGACGGGACTCGGCTCACGGCCGTCGGACAGCCGAACGCGCTCGCGGTGATCGCGCTCGCGCCGCGGGGAACCATGTTCTTCCCCGGGGCCGCCCTCTACATGGAGAAGATCGCAACCGGTCCCGACGCTGCCGATGTGATCGACATCGACGCTCCGGTCGCCGAGAACATCCGGCAGGTCGCCAAGGCGAAGGGGAAGCGACCCGAGGAGGTGACGGTCACGGTCCTCGACCGGGACCGCCACGGCGGGCTGATCGCGGAGATCCGCGAGATCGGTGCGCGCGTGTTCCTCATCACGGACGGCGACGTCGCCGGCGCGATCGTGGCAGCCGCCCCACGCACCGAGGTCGACCTCCTGATGGGGATCGGTGGCACGCCGGAGGGCGTGATCGCCGCCGCGGCCCTGAAGTGCCTCGGCGGCGCGATGCAGGGGCGTCTGTATCCTCGGAACGACGACGAACGCCGCTCACTGATCGAGGGGGGATACGACCTCGAGCGGGTCCTTCGGACCAGCGATCTGGTCGCGAGCGACGATTGCTTCTTCGCGGCCACCGGCATCACCGACGGCTACCTCCTCCAAGGCGTGAAGTACTGGCCGGACGGGGCCAGCACGCACTCGATGGTGATGCGCTCACGGTCGGGAACGCTCCGCTACGTCGCGTCGGAGCACTCCTTCGAGAAGCTCGAGCGGTTCTCGCCGATCCAGTACCGCCCGTGACCCGCCGGCCGAGGGTTCAGGCGGGCCCGTACACCCCCGTCTCGGTCTTCACGACGAGGCCCTCGGCGACGAGCGAGCGGAGCGCGCGCAGAACCGCGCCGCGGACGTCGGGCTCCTCGAACGGATCGAGGTAGCCGGCCCGGAGCGCCCGATCCTGGATCACGGTCCAGTGGATCGGTTCACCTGCCTCGGCGAGCACGGCGAGGACGGCCTCGCGTGGCGACATCACCGGCACGCCGGCATCACGTGCTCGGCGAACACCTCGACGATCTCCGGCTCGATCACGGCGAACGGAAGCGCCCAGGGGGAAAGGATCAGCTCGTCGACGCCGAGCGCCTCGAACGCCCGGACGCGATCGACCACCTGCTCGGGCGACCCGCTGAGGGTATCCGCCCGCCACGTCTCCCACGTCTCGCCGCGCATCGATCGACCGGGGAACGATGCGCGGGCGCGCTCGAAGTGCGCCCGCGCATCGTGCTCGGTGAGCCCGACCGTCCCGTAGAGCCCCACGGTCCTGCGGAAGGTGGCCGGGTCGCGGCCCTCGCGGCCGCACGCGGCCACGATGTCCGCGACCCGGCCGGCGTGGTCCTCGGGCGAGACCCGCCAGACGAGGTTCCAGCCGGTCGCGTACCGAGCGGCGAGCCTCAGCAGGCGGGGCCCGCCCTTCCCCCCGAGCCAGATCGGCACGCGGTCCTGCACCGGAGACGGGCCCGGGGACCCTCGGTCGGTGAGCGATCTCGTCAGACGGCGCAGGGTCTGCTCGAGCACGTCGAACCGCTCGCCGATCGTGCCGAACCCATAGCCGAACGCCACGAACTCCTCCTCGAGCCACCCGGCCCCCAGCCCGAGCTCGAGACGACCTCCGCTCAGCCGGTCGATCGTGGCGGCGGCCTTCGCGACGAGCTCCGGCGGCCGGAACCCCGCGGCGAGGACCAGGACGCCGAGCCGAACCCGCGCGGTCTCGGTCGCGACCGCGGCGAGCGCGGTGAGCGGCTCGAGCGCGGCGATCGGCGCAGGATCGGCGCCGTAGCGACCGAACGAGTAGAACAGGTGATCCGAGAGCCAGACCGAGTCGAACCCGAGGTCGTCCGCGCGGCGTGCCCACCGAACGGCGTCGTCGGAGCGGATCCGCCCGGTTGGGAGCGAGAAGCCATACTGCGGGAGCGCGAGTCCGAACCGCATCGCGGCGAGCATACGGAGACGCGGCGCTGCCGGGCGCTCAGCCGGCGGGGGGCGCCGGATCGAGCACGCCGGTGAGCACGGTCCGTCCGCGTGCGTCGCGGACGATCACGCGCACGTAGCCGGTCAGGTCCCTCGCGACGGCCCGGCCGACCATGGCCCCACCTTCTTTGTCCAGGTGACGCACGACGGCGACGGGCACCGCATGACCGTGACGGTCCGTGATCTCGACCCGGTAGGGACCGCGGCGCCGGGGCAGGCCGTCGACGGTCACGACGACCTGGTCGTCGCCGCTCGGCGACACGATGGCGAGGCCGGCGCCCCGCCACGGCATCGCACCGGACGAGGCGAGCAGTCCGACCGATGCCTTCGTGCGCGGATCGACCGTCGCGGCGCTCTGGATGAATCGCTGGAAGCGTTCGAACGCGTCGCTCTGCTGTTGCGCTTGCGTGCTCGGGTCGACCGGAGCTCCGTCGCGCCGGGCGATCACGGCGCCGGCGCCGAGACCGGCGATCATCAGGGCTGCGGCGATGAGCACGACGCCGATCCGCCGGCCTCGGCGCCGGCCCGGCCTGGAGGGGTCGGTAACGGGACGCTCCCTCCGGACGGCGGCGATGATCCGCTCCTGGAGCTGCTGCGGCGGGACGGCGGGAGCGGGTGCGAACGCCATCATGGCCGCGGCGCGCTCCAGGTCCCGTGCTTCCTTCCGGCAGGCCGCACACCACCCCAGATGCCGCTCGATCGAGTGGACATCGTGATGGTCGGCGATCCCGAGTGCGTGTTCGGGGAGCCGGTCGCGAACGGCGGCGCAGTTCACGTCGGCTCCTTCTGTTCGTTGGCCTTGCGGATCTTGATCAGGGCGGATCGCAGCCGGGTCTTCACGGTTCCGAGCGGGATCGCGTCAGCCTCAGCGATCTCTCGGGCGGTCATGCCACGGAAGTAGGCGCGTGCGATCAAGCGTTTCTCGGCATCGGAGAGCGACGCCAGCGCGCGGATGGCCTCGTCACGCTCGATGAGGACGTATTCCTCGTCACCGACCGATCGATCCGGAACCTCGTCGACCAGGACGAGGTGCGGTCGAGAAACGCCGGTGTCACGACGGAGCCGGTCCACGGCGAGGTTGTGCGCGATCGTCATGAGCCACGTCGAGAGTCGGCCGCGTTGGGGGTCGAAGCGGGCCGCCTTGCGCCAGGCGGTGAGGAAGACGTCTTGGGTGAGCTCCTCGGCGGCCTCGCGGGAGCCGAGCAACCGGAGTCCCATCGTGTAGACGGGACGTCCGAATCGCCCGTAGAGCGCGCGGATCGCAGCGTCGTCACCGGCCAGGAGCCCTTCTATCAGTTGCTGCTCCTCCCGCGGGAGCAGCGGACCTTCGTGTCCAGCGGGTCCCTCCACCAGGGACGCTCCTTCCAGTACGTACGTGGGCTCCGGGGTGCGAAGCTTGCCCTTCCGTCGATGGTCCCACGACCCCGGCCCGGGCGCCATCGCCTCACTGTCCCTTCGTCGCCGCACGGGATAGGCGTAGGCTCGCAACAGGAACGCAACATCGGCGAACCGGACCGTTCGGCGCGCCGTACGACCTGTTGACGGGAGGAGAAACACCAGCGTGACCCGCATCGCTTCGGCAACCGCGCGACTGGTGTTGGGGGCCACGCTGGTCGCGGTAGCAGCCTTCGGGCAGATCGCGGCACACGCCCAAACCTCAGGTACGGTCATCGTGTCCCTGACCCTCCACGGCGTCGTCGACCCGTTCACCGCCGACTACATCACCTCGAACGTCACGCGTGCGCAGGCCGACGGAGCCGAGGCCGTCCTGCTGACGATGGACACGCCCGGCGGCCTCGGATCGTCGATGACGCAGATCACGCAGTCGTTCCTCGCCTCCACGATCCCGGTCATCGCCTACGTCGCCCCGAGCGGTGCCCGGGCCGCCTCGGCCGGCGCGTTCATCCTCCTGTCGGCCCCTGTCGCCGCCATGGCACCGGCGACCAACGTCGGAGCATCGACACCCATCGGGCTCTCCGGCGGCGATATCACGGGCACGCTCGGCGAGAAGGTGAAGAACGACGCGACCGCGAACATCCGAGGCCTCGCGCAGACGTACGGTCGCAACGCGAACGAGGCCGCGACCTTCGTCACCGACGCGGCCAGCATCACCGCCGAGGAGGCGCTCCAGGACAACGTGATCGACCTGATCGCCACGTCCACGCAAGACCTCCTCACCCAGCTCGACGGGACGAACGTGCGACTCGGGAACGGAACCGACGTCACGCTGCACACGGCCGGCGCGGTGCTCCAGGACCAGACGATGGGTGCGTTCGTGAACTTCCTGCACACCCTGTTGGATCCCAACCTCGCGTTCATCTTCTTCTGGATCGGCCTGGGGTTGATCGTGCTCGAGCTGATCATCCCGGGGCACATCTTCAGCGGCACGATCGGCACGATCCTGCTGGTCCTGTCGATCGCGTCGTTCGGGCTGTTGCCGGTTCGGGTCATCGGCGTGGTGCTCCTGATCGCCTCGGTGGTGTGCTTCGTGATCGAGCTCAAAGCGCCGGGCCTGGGGATCTGGGGTGCGCTGGGGCTGATCTTCCTGCTGCTCGGCGGGTGGTTCCTCTACGACCGCTCGGGCGGCGTGTCCGTGTCGCCGTGGGCGCTGCTCGGCGTCGCCGTGTTCGTCGGCCTGTTCTTCGGCGTCGTCGTCGCCGCTGCGCTCAAGGTGCGCCATCAGCCTTCGATCTGGAACCGATCGGTCGTCGGGCAGGAGGGGGTGGCGCTCGCGGCCGGCATCGGGCCGAAGGGCGGCGTCGTGCGGGTCGCGTCCGAAGAGTGGCGGGCGATCGCTCCCTCGGGCCCGATCGAAGGCGGCGCCAGCGTGCGTGTCACCTCGGTCGACGGGCTCGTGCTGACCGTCGAGCCCGCCGACGGGGAGCACGAGGAACCGGCGCGCTCGCCGACCACTACCTCGTCGACCGCTGCTCCATCGACGAACCCAGAAGGAGGCACCAACTGATGCCGATCGTGTGGATCATCGTCGGGCTGCTCGCGCTCTTCGCGCTGCTCCTGCTTACCAAGGCGATCAAGATCGTCCCGGAGTACCAACGCTTAGTCGTGTTCCGCCTCGGACGACTGCACGCCACCCGTGGACCCGGCCTCGTGGTCCTGATCCCGTTCATCGACCGGGGCGTGCTGGTGGACCTCCGCGAGTTCTTCCTGGAGATCCCGCGACAGGACTCGATCACGAAGGACAACGCCGCGATCGCGATCGATTTCATCATGTACTACAAGGTGTTCGACGCGGCGACCTCGGTCATCGGCGTCTCGAACTTCGCCGGCGCCGCCACCAACATCGCGGCCACCACGTTGCGAGCCGTGGTCGGCGACATCTCGCTCGACGACGTGCTCGCGAAGCGCGATGAGATCAACAGCTTGCTGCGCGTGAAGTTGGACGAGGTCACCGAGCGCTGGGGCGTCAAGGTCACCAACGTCGAGATCCGCGAGATCAGCCCACCGCCGATGGTGCAGGAGGCGATGACCCGGCAGATGTCGGCCGAGCGGACGCGTCGCGCGGTCGTGACCGAGGCCGACGGGCAGAAGCAAGCCGCGATCACGATCGCGGAAGGCAACAAGGAGTCGGCGATCTTGAACGCGGAAGGCTCGAAGCAATCGGCGATCCTCACCGCCGAGGGTGAACGGCAGGCCGCGATCCTCCGGGCCGAGGGCTTCGCGAACGCCCTCAACAAGATCTTCGAGGTCGCGAGCACCGTCGACGAGAAGACGATGCGTCTTCAGTACCTGGACGCGTTGAAGCAGGTGGGCGCCTCTCCGTCGTCGAAGGTCGTGGTTCCGATGGAGCTCTCCGGGCTCGTGTCGACGTTCACGGCGATCGCGGAGGCTGCGTCAACGAACGGGTCGAGCGGGGACGGATCCGGCTAGCGGCCGACCGTGCTCGTGGCTACGCCGGAACGGCGATCCCGGCCTGCTGCATCGCGAGCTCGAAATCGTGGCGACTGCTGACGGCCTGCATCGCGTCCGCGATCGACACCGAACCCTCCTGGATCAACCGCAGGAGCCACTGGTCGAACGTGACCATCCCGTAGAACGCTCCGTCCTTGATCACCTCTTTGATCTCGGAGGTCTTGTCGGGATCCTCGATGCGCTCCGCGACGCGTCCCGTGTTCACCAGGATCTCGAGCGCGGGAACGCGCCCTCCGTCGACCGTCGGCACGAGCCGTTGACACACGATGCCCCGGAGGCTCGCCGCCAAGGCCAGCCGAACCTGCTTCTGTTGGTACGGCGGGAAGAAGTCGATCACGCGATTCACGGTCTCGGTTGCGTCGGTCGTGTGCAGCGTCGAGAGCACGAGGTGGCCGGTCTCGGCCGCCTGGAGCGCCGCCCGGACGGTCTCCGTGTCGCGCATCTCGCCGATCAGGATCACGTCGGGGTCTTGGCGGAGGGCCGCTCGGAGCGCGGCCAGGAAATCCTCGGTGTCGTTGCCGACCTCGCGCTGGTTGATCGACGCGACGTCGTCCCGATGCAGCACCTCGATCGGATCTTCGATCGTGACGATGTGGACCGGCTTGGTCTGATTGATGTACGAGATCATGGCGGCGAGGGTCGTGGTCTTGCCCGAGCCGGTCGGTCCGGTCACCAGGATCAATCCGCGGTGCTCGTCGGCGAGCGTGCGGACCGCATCCGGCAGTCCCATCTCTTCGAAGGAGGGCCCGCCGAAGCGAAGCTTCCGCAGGACCATCGAGATCGAGCCGCGCTGCCGGAACACGTTCGCGCGGAATCGTCCGACGTTCGCGACCGAGTAGGCGAAGTCCACATCCCCCCGCTCGGCGAACGTGGCCTTCCGATCATCGGGCACGATGCCGTCGGCGATCGCCTGCGTCTCGATCGGGCCGAGCGGATCTCGCTCCAGCCGGATCAGTCCGTGGGGCAGCCGGATCATCGGAGGAGACCCGACCTTGACGTGGAGGTCGGAACCTTGGCCTTTCACCAGCTCCTCGAGCCACGAGTTGAACTCGGGCACGATCGGTGAGCCTGTTTGCATCCTCGAGGCCTCCCTGGCGCCGTCGATCGTTCGGTCGCGGAGCCGCCCCCCGCACCGCTGTTCCATCGGCGCGTTCGGAAGGCGACTTCAGTCCGGCCCTGCGCCGAGGGACCGCCTCAACCCCCGCGAGCCGTCAGCCGACAGACGGCCGTCCGCTCGGCGAGCGGCTCGAACGATGTCATGCGGAGCGCCGGCCGAGACGCCGCGAGCATCCCCTCGAGCAGTCCGCGATGGACCGCACACACGAGCTCTCGATGCTCGTCCAGTAGATCTCGGAACGGGCAATCCCGCAGGGTGATCTCCACCGTCGCCTTGCTCGTGCGGCGGAACCGCGGCGTGAACCCGGCCCGGGCGAGCCCGTCCTGCAAGGTGGCCAGGTTCGGACCGGACGGTCGTCTCGCGCCCGGCCTCGGCGCGGTCCGGCCCACCAGGTAGGCGCCCCACTCGCGCGCGAGGGCCTCGGCCTGGTCACGCTGCTTCGAGGTCGTGAGCAGGCCCGACAGGATGTCGGCGAGCAGCTTGTGATCTCGGCCCTCGCGCGGCTCGACGTCGACCGCGACGTAGAGGGTCTGCGGCCGGCCGACGGTCGCCGCGGTCCTCCGCGTCTCCCGTGCGACGAGTCCGACCTCCTCCAGGCGGCGGAGATGCGGCCGGAGGGTGTTCGGATGAAGGGACAGGCGGGTCGCCAGCTCGCGAACGGCGACCGGGCGCCCGGAGAGCCGGAGGTATCGGTAGAGGCGGTAGCGCGTGTCCTCCGCGAGCGCCTTGTGGACCTCGATCGCGACCGGCTCCGGCATGGGTCCCCCGTCGTAGACTGCATTTGCACGGTCGGCACCGTGCATATGTGCGAATCGTACCTGGGAGACGAACGCCGATGGTTACCGAGGAACGGATCCGCGAGGCCCTCAGGGGCGTTCGGGATCCCGAGATCGGCAAACCGATCGAAGACATCGGGATGCTGCAGCGGATCGAGGTCGAGGGCGGGCTCGTTCGGGTCCACGTCCTGCTGACGATCGAGGGCTGCCCCCTCCGAGACCGCATCACGACCGACGTCACGGCGGCCGTGCAACCGATCGCCGGTGTCGAGCGGGTGGAGGTCTCCCTGACGCCGATGAGCGACGAACAGCGCCAAGCGCTCGTGGGACAGCTGCGCGGCGCTCCGGCGGGGCAACCCCCTCCCCCGTCGAAGATCTCGTTCCCGCCGCAGACCGCGCTGATAGCGATCGCGTCGGGCAAGGGCGGGGTCGGGAAGTCGAGCGTGACCGTGAACCTCGCGTGCGTGCTGGCGAAGGAGGGCGCGAACGTCGGGATCCTCGATGCCGACGTGTGGGGCTTCAGCGTGCCCCGCATGATCGGCGCCGAGGGCAAGCCCGTCGGGTTCGACAACATGATCATGCCGCTCGAGTCCCACGGCGTGAAGGTGATCTCGATGGGCCACTTCGTGCCGGAGGAGACGCCCGTGATCTGGCGCGGGCCCATGCTGCACAAGGCGATCGAGCAGTTCCTCGGCGACGTCTACTGGGGGGACCTCGACTTCTTGCTCTGCGACCTGCCTCCGGGAACGGGAGACGTGTCGATCTCCCTCGCGTCGTTCCTCCCGGGAGCGTCCATGTTGGTGGTCACGACGCCGCAGGAGGCGGCGAGGAAGGTCGCCGAACGGGCGGGCAAGATGGCCGAGCGCACGAACCTGCGACCGCTCGGCGTCGTCGAGAACATGAGCTACTACGTGTGCCCCCACTGCGGCGGTCGCGACGAGATCTTCGGCAGCGGAGGGGGGCGCGAGGCGGCCGAGACACTCGGGGTCCCGCTGCTGGCGCAGGTGCCGCTGATGCCGGCCGTGCGGGCCGGTGGGGACGTCGGGAT
>WNGD01000150.1_pt1 | contig 90197 bp, 73 predicted proteins | sample 5400671 | NCBI WGS metagenome assembly WNGD01 (sample SAMN13153369, study PRJNA577476) | soil metagenome | isolation source: 40 cm soil or saprolite under grassland replicate 2 | place: USA:California | collected 2016-06-15
TCGGGGCCAGCTGCGATACTGCGCCCATCGGGAGATTCGACCGAATCCGCAAGGAGCCCAGTGAAATGCAGCGACTCTCCGACCTCGGCGACTGCATCCGCCGCCACCGCTTCTTCGGCGCCTTCCTCGTCACGCTCGCCGTGCTGATCCTGGGGTCACCGCGGGCATGTCGGTGTTCAACGGCATCACCGCGCACCGCTGGACCCACAACCTGTCGGTGGCGCTGCTGATGGTGGGCGCGTTCGTGGCCGCCCAGCTCGCCCACATCGTCGCCAACCTCGTCGACCGGCGGCGCCGCTGGTCGACCGTCGCCGCACTGGCCACGACCGCCGTCATGGCGGCGATCAGCGTGCGGGTCTGGATGGGCATCCCCAGAAGCGGCAACACCTCGCTGGACTCCACCCTGCTGATGATGCTGCTGACGCCCACCGCCACCACGTTCGGGGTGGCGTGGGTGGGCGCCAAGTTCGCCAAGGACGTCATCGAGCAGTGGCTGCCCGCCATGGACCAGCCCTGGCAGCCCTGGGCACGTCGCTGATCGGCACGCCAGCAGTCGCTACGCGGTCTGCTGCAACGCTGGGTTCCTCTTGGCTGAACGAACCCACCAGCGAACACATGAACGGCCCCGAACAAGTCACATAACGCTGCCGCCAACCCGTGTCCGTGCGGCTATTTGGGCGATGATTCCCGCCCTTGCCGCTGTGGCGCTGAGGAGTTGCGTCGCTACGCCCGCCGCCTGTCCGGGCCGCTGCTTGACCGCATCGACCTGTACGTGCACGTCGAGCGGGTCAGCGCCGAGGCGCTGGCGGACGTCTCGTCAGGAGAGCCCTCCGCGCAGGTCCGCGAGCGGGTGCTTGCCGCCCGCGCCGTCCAGCGGGCCCGCAACGGGGCCGTGCCCGGGGCCGGTGACGGCGCCGAGAACGCCCACATCCCGGTGGCGATGCTGCCAGAGCTGTGCCAGCTGACCGCGGCTGGCCGCAAGACCCTGGTGGCTGCGGTCGATCGCCTCGGGCTCACCGCCCGTGCCTACCACCGGGCGCTCCGGGTCGGGCGCACCATCGCCGACCTGGAGGCCACCGACCGGGTCGATGACCGTCATATCGGCGAAGCGCTTGGTCTGCGCCACCTCCCGGCGACCCCAGATGCGGAGCCGGGCGCCGCATGACCGCGGAGCCGCTGTTCCCAGCGTCGCTCCCAGCGTCGCTCCCCGACTGGTGGAACCCAGCACGCCCCGCTCGCGGGGTGTTGCTGGCGCTGGCGGCCACGCCGGGCCCGCTCCCGGCGGTGACCGCCACCCGGCTCGCGCAGGGTGCTGACCCGGCCAGCCTGCTGCGCCACAGCAGCCCCGCGCCAGCGCAGGTTGCGGCCAGGCTGGAGGCGCTCGGTATCCGGTTCCTGCTGCCAGGCGATGCGGGCTGGCCATTTGGGGCGGTCGCGCCCGACCCACCCTGTGCCTGGCTGTTCGTGGTCGGGCCCGACCCGCCGCCCATCGACGGTTCGATCGCGCTGGTCGGCGGCCGCCGCGCGACCCGCTTGCGACAGGCGGCAGCACGGTCGCTTGCCGCCGGGGTGGCGCATGCGGGTCTCTGCGTCGTCAGCGGCGGTGCGGTCGGGGTGGACGCCGCCGCGCACCAGGGCGCCCTCGACGCCGGTGGCCGCACCATGGTCGTGCTCGGCTGCGGCCACGACATGCTCTATCCGCGCGCCAACACCGCCCTGTTCCGCCACGTCCGCGCCACGGGGGGAACCCTGCTGAGCGAGCATCCACCAGGGACGCGGCCATTCGCGGCCAACTTCCTGCCGCGTAACCGCCTCATCGCGGCGCTGACGGCCGCAGTGGTGGTGATCGGTGCCACCGTCGACTCCGGCAGCTTGTCGACGGCGCGCGCAGCGGGCAGCCGCGGCGGCGGCCTGGTGCTCGCCGTCCCCGGCGCACCGTGGGATCCAGGGGCGGCTGGCTGCAACGACCTGATCCGCGACGGTGCCACGCTGGTGCGCGGCCTGGGCGACGTGCTGGAGGCGTTGCGGCTCGCCACCCCAGTCCCGGACGCTGCCGCCGGGACGGCTGGCGGCGATGCCAGGGGGGCCGGCGATGGGCTGCCGCGCCGCCTGTGGCCTGCCTCCGGGAGCGCCGCCGCCGGGCGCGTGCTCGACGCGCTGCTCGACGGTGGCCCGCTGAGCGAGAGTCGGCTTGCAGCCGCCACCGGCCTGTCCGTTGCCGCACTGCGCCCGGCGCTGCTGGAGCTCGAGCTGAGTGGCTTCGCGCGCCGCTCCGCCGCCGGGGCGGAGGCGCTGGCCGCGCCGCTGCCAGCGCCATAGCCTGGCAGACCAGCTTCCGGCTCAATCGACCGGCGGGGTCCCGTGGGTGTGGAACGAGGGGATGGTCTGCAGCCCCCACGCCTGCCCCTTGGCCCGCTCGGCCTCGCTCCAGGAGATCAGCTCCCAGTCCGGGGCCAGCACCAGGCGCGCGCCAGCGTTGCACACCTCGATGCGGTTGCCGCCGGGCTCGTAAACATAGAGGAAGAAGGTCTGCTGGATGGCGTGCTTGTGCGGTCCGGTCTCGATGTGGATGCCGGCCTCCACGAACACGTCGGCGGCTCGCAGGATGTCCTCGCGGGTGTCGGTGGCGAACGCGACGTGGTGGAGCCGGCCACGGGCACCCGACCAGTCGCTGGTATAGACAAGGTCGTAGGACTTGTCGGTGACGGTGGTCCAGATGGCGGAGACGGCACCACTGTCGAGCACGATCTGCTCGGTGGCCCGGGCGCGCAGGCACTCGGCCAGGAAACGGCTGCACGGCACCACCTCGGCGGCGAGATAGTTGACGTGGTCAAGCCGGCGGGCGTTCGCGCCTCGGCCGGGGAAGGCGGCGGCCTGGTTCTTCAGCGCGGGTCGCTGCGCCGGCGGCGGGCAGTACCGTTCGGTCTCCCAGTACAGGCCGAACTCGTGCCCGTCGGGATCGGCGCACAGGTAGGTCGGCCCGAGGCCGAGTTCGGTGTCGGTCCAGCCCCGGCCGAGGCCTGCCCGCTCGATCTCGGCGACGCGGCGTTGCAGCGCCTGCGGGCTGGCTGCCCGCAGGTAGGTCCGGCCGATCCCGGAGGTGGCGCCGCCGGTGAGCTTGACCGTGAACCGTTCGTAGTCATCCCAGGCGTGCAGGTATACCGAGTCGCCGCGCTGGCCGCTCTGGCTCATGCCCATGAGGTCAACGAAGAAGGCCCGGCTCTCGTCGGGTGTGGGCGTGAGGATCTCTACCGATCCGACGTGGGCGAGGTCGCGGATCCGCTCGGTGAAACCGAAGCCGGGAGGTTCGTTGCGGCTGGAGCTGGAGGCGGCGCTGGCCGGTGGGGGAGCGCTGGTCACAGCGCCTCCTGCCGCAGGTACTCGTCGTAGGAGAGGTAGCGCACACCGAGCCGCTCCAGCTGCGGGCGCAGGCCATAGCGGTCCAGCCCCAGCTCCCCGTTCGCGAAGGCCTTGCGGGACGCCTCCTCCTTCTCGGTCCGTGCCTTGCTGGCGGCCAGCGCCGCGGCGATCTCCTCCCGCGCCACCCGCAGCACGCCGTCGTCGTCGGCGATCACCGCGTCCCCCGGGCGGACCAGCTCGCCGCCGACGACCGCCGGGACGTTGACCGCGCCTGCCGTGCTCTTGACGGTGCCTTGCGCGCAGACGTCGGTGGACCAGACCGGGAACTCCATCGCCTTCAGGGCCGCGACGTCGCGGACGCCTGCCTCGATGATCAGCCCCCGCACGCCGCGGGCCTGCAGGGAGGTGGCCAGCAGCTCACCGAACATGCCGTCGTGGCATTCGGAGGTGGTGGTCACCACCAGGACGTCGCCAGGCCGGCACTGCTCGGCTGCGACATGGATCATGAGGTTGTCGCCGGGCCAGCAGACGGCGGTGACCGCGCTGCCGGCCAGGCCGCTGCCCGGCTGGATCGGCCGGAGCCTGCGGTCGAGCAGACCCCGGCGGCCGATGGCCTCGTGGACGGTGGCGACCCCGAAGCTGCCAAGCGCGTCGGTCTGGGCCAGGTCGGCGCGCGGCGGGTTGGTGACGACCACGTTCCTCATACCAATGCTCCTGTCACCTGTGGGTAGACCCGCTGGAACGCCTCGGCGTACTCGATCGTGCGCGGCCCGCCGTTGCGGACCGCCTGCGCCCCGCGGCGCCGTCCCACCTCGGTGTAGTAGCGCCACAGATGCTCCTGGGCCTGCATGCACTCCATCGCCTTGCGCTTGCGGTCGAAGACCGGGGTGATGTCCAGCAGCACGTCGGGCATGAAGCCGCACATCTCCGGCTGGTGTGGCTCGAACCGGAACACCGGTGGCGCGCCGAGCACCGGGTGCTCCGACGGATACCCGTGCGCCTGGGCGAACACCCGGGCCTGGATGGTCAGCTCGGCAGCCTGGGGATGATCGAGGTTGTAGGGGTCGCTGGCGGCGTGGGTGAGGATCACGGCCGGCTGCAGGCGGCGCATCGCCTGCACCAGGGCGTCGACCAGCTCGTCGGTTGGCCGCAGTGGGTAGTCGCCGGCGTCGAGGAAGGTGATCTCCGCGCCGAGTGCCTCCGCAGCACGCGCGGCCTCCTCGCGGCGGATGGCCTTCACCTCGTCCAGCGTTTTGCCCTGCCGCCATAGTCGTTCGGATTCGCCGCGTTCGCCGAAGGACAGGCAGATGACATGTGCGCCGCCGTCCTCCGGCGCCTGCGCGGCAAGGGCGAGGCAGCCGCCAGCGCGCCACACGAAGTCTGCGGCATGCGCACTGATGGCGAGCACCGCACCAGGCTGCGTGGGTCTTGGATCCGTCATGCGTCCTCCTCGTCCCGCAACGGGTGCTTCGGTTGCGATCGGGCATCCGGGCGGCGGATAGTTGACAATATTGTCGCCTACTTTGCCTCTACTCTGGGCGAGGCGCACCCGAGTGGCAAGCGGGGGATGATCCGGCGGAGACGCCGCAGAGGGAGGTCCTATGACACAGCACCCATATCCAGTTCGCTTCGCTGTGCTCGGCCTCGGCGAAGCTGGGCGGCTCATCGCCACCGACTTGGCAACGGCTGGGGCGGCGGTGGTCGGCTACGACCCGCTCGCCGCGCCGCCTGCCGCCGTCCCCTGCGCCGCCACCCCGGCCGAGGCGGTCGGCACGGCCGATGTCGCGCTCAGCGTCAATACCGCCAGCGTCGCCGAGCTGGTCGCTGCCGAGGCGATGCCGGCGCTGCGCCGGGACGGCATCTGGGCCGACCTGAATACCGCGGCGCCCGAGCTCAAACGGCGGATCGCCGCCCTCGCCGCAGCGCGTGGCCTGCTCTTCGCCGATGTAGCCCTGATGGCCCCAGTGCCGGGCTCAGGCCTGGCGACCCCCGCCCTGGCGTCAGGCACCGGAGCGGACCGTTACGCCAAAGCCGTCAACCCCCTCGGCGGGCAGGTGCAGCCGCTCGACCACCCAGCGGGCACCGCTGCGGCCCGCAAGCTGCTCCGCAGCGTCTATATGAAGGGCATGGCGGCGGCTGTCCTCGAGGCGCTCGCCGCGGCGCAGGCCGCCGGTTGTGAGCAGTGGTTGCGTGCCGATCTGGCCACGCAGCTCGGTGCGCAGGAGGTCGAGCGCCTCGAGCGCGGCAGCCGCCAGCACGCCGTGCGGCGCGTGGTCGAGATGACCGCCGCCGCCGACCTCCTCGGCGAGCTTGGCATCGTCCCACGGGTGACCAACGCCGCCCGCGAGTGGCTCGAGGACCTCGCTGTACCAGTCGTCGCTGGCCGCCAGGCCGCAGGGCCGGCATCGTCGCCGCAGAGCGGCACACGCTAGCGATCCAGAAGGGAGCAGTCGATGGGCCAGAGCAGTCACGGCGGCGTCGCCGATCACGGTTCCGATCGTGGTCCCGGGCGGCGTGATGGCGCCGCACACCGCCGGGTCCTGGCGTCCCTGCGGGATCAGGTCCTGCGTGGCGAGCTGGTGCCTGGCCAGCGCCTGGTCGAGGCCGAACTGGCCGGCCAGTTCGGCGTCACTCGCGCCAGTGTGCGTTCGGCGCTGATCGAACTCGCCAACGAGGGGATGATCGAACGCTTCCAGCACCGCGGCGCCAGGGTCCGGGTGGTCACCCTCGAGGAGGCGATCGAGATCACCGAGTGCCGGATGGCGCTTGAAGGCCTCTGTGCCGCCAGGGCGGCCGACCGGATGACCAGCGCAGCCGCTGAGGAGCTGCTGGCGCTGGCGGCGATGATGCGCGAGGTCGTGGTGGCTGGCGACGTGCTCGCGTACTCCGACCTCAACCATCAGCTCCACTGGCGGATCCGGGAGATATCTGGCCAGCGCATCGCGGCGCAGACGATTGAACGTCTCCGGGGCCAGTCCGTCCGGCACCAGTTCCGGCTGGCCCTGCAACCCGGCCGGCCTGCCGTCTCCCTTCCTGAGCACGAGCGCATCGTCGCGGCGATCGTCAACAGCGATCCCGACGCGGCCGAGCAGGCGATGCGAGATCACCTTCGCAGCGTGGTCGAAGCGCTCAAGGTCGCCGCGCAGGACCAGGACTGGACCAGCCGCGCCAGCCGCGCATCTGTCCGTCACCCCGACAGAGCCCCATCTGGGTAGTGAGCGCACGCCGCGTCTTGGCGGCCGGGCCGGAATCCGGAATCATGCAGTCATGCCCAGGATACCCAGGACGCCGCGTGCCACAACGCCGCGTACCACGCCACGTAGGGATGGGGAGCAACGCGAGGAGCCGAAGGCGGAGCTGCCGCCGCTGCTCCGCCACGCGGCCGACCTATTCGTCGCGCACCTTCGCGATGAGCGAGGGCTCTCTGCCAACACCGTGGCCGCGTACGAACGGGATGTGGCGCAGTTCTTCGAATTCGCGGCGCGGGGCCGGGTCGCCGCTCCCGACCAGGTCGAGCCGCTGCTCCTGCGCCGGTTTCTGGCACAGCTTCACACCAGAGGGCTGGCCGCGTCGTCGCTCGCACGGAAGGCGGCGGCCTTGCGTGCGTGCTTCCGGTACCTGACACGGCGCGGGCTGGTCCAGGCGAACCCGGCAGCGGCGCTGGGCACGCCGCGGGGGCCCCAACGCCTGCCGGCGGTGCTGAAGCAGCGTCAGGTCAACCAGCTGCTGGCGGGCCCGCAGCCGGTGGACCCGGTCGGGCTGCGTGACCGGGCGGTGCTGGAGTTGCTGTACGCGACCGGGATACGGGTGGGGGAGTTGTGCGGGTTGCGGCTCCATAGCATCGATCTAGCGGCTGGCAGCGTCCGGGTGCTTGGCAAGGGAGCGAAGGAGCGGATCGTGCCGTTCGGTGAGCCGGCTCGAGTCGCCTTGGTCGACTACCTGACCCGGGGCCGGCCGGCGATGAAGCCCGATGTGGCCGCCGCCATCCCCGCCTCCGAGACTGGGAACGGCCTGGGAGAGGCGTTGTTCTTCAACCGACGGCGGCGCCCAATGACTCCGCGCGACGTGCGGGGGATGCTGGAACGCTACCGGGCCGCTGCCGGCGTCCCGCAGGGAACCAGCCCCCATACGCTGCGGCACAGCTTCGCGACGCACCTGCTGGAGGGCGGCGCGGACCTGCGTGCGGTGCAGGAGCTTCTCGGGCACGTTGCCCTGACCACCACCCAGACCTACACTCACGTCTCGAACGAGCGGCTACGCAAGGTCTACGAGCAGGCGCATCCGCGCGCTTGACCTTGGTTCATACCGAGGTGCCGCGTCTGTGCGATACGCCTGGGACCGCCGCGATCTGGGGGACGAAAGCGCCAGCAGGCCTCGATGAGGTCGGCTGGCTAAAGGGGGGGCTTCTTGGACGAGCCGTCGTCCGTTGATCGGTTGTGGGAGGAATTCAAGCTCAAGGCATCCGCTGATGCCCGCGAGCGGCTGATCCTGCACTACGCGCCGCTGGTCAAGTACGTTGCTGGCCGGGTTTCGGTGGGGCTGCCGCCAAATATCGAGCAGGCAGATCTCGTGTCGTATGGCATCTTCGGCCTTATCGATGCCATCGAGAAATATGATCCAGAGCGCGGCATCAAGTTCGAGACCTACGCGATCTCTCGCATCAAGGGCGCGATCATCGATGAGTTGCGGGCGATTGACTGGATCCCACGGTCGGTCAGATTCAAAGCCCGTGAGGTCGAGAAGGCCTATGCGGCGCTTGAGAACCGCCTGCGGCGCAGCCCCAGCGACGCCGAGGTGGCGCAGGAGCTCGGGATCACCGTCGACGAGCTGCATCACATCTTCAGCCAGATCTCGTTCGTCTCGGTGGTAGCGCTGGACGAGCTGCTCTCGGTTGGGTCGGAGCGCGGTGACCGCCTCAGCTTGGTGGACACCCTCGAGGATAAGGGCGCCGAGGATCCCGTGCAGGTCTTCGAGTCCGAGGAGATGAAGGGCATCCTGGCCAACGCGATCAACCGGCTCGCGGAGCGGGAGAAGATCGTGATCACTCTCTATTACTACGAGGGCCTGACCCTCGCCGAGATCGGCCAGGTGCTCGGGGTCACCGAGTCGAGGGTGTGCCAGATGCATACCAAGGCTGTCCTCCAGTTGCGGGGCAAGCTGCAAGACGTCCGCTGACCCCTGACCCCTGACGCCGAGTCCAGGACGGTTGCCAGACAAAGTTATCCACAATTCGAGCGCCACTCCCCACACGCGGCGAAGCGCTGGATAGCGTTGCGGCGTCATCGTCTTGTCGGCCGGGTGTCCGCCCGCGCCAGCTGAAGGGGGTCCGCCATGCGTCTTTGTTCTGTCCGTGCTGGTGCCGCGCAGGTCGCCGCTCGTCTCCGTGCCGCCGGTGCAGGGTCGTGGCGGCGGTTCGTGGTGATCGGGATGCTGTCCGCCTGCTCGCTGGCGGCGGCGTTTTGGCGGCCCACCGTGGCATCAGCGGGGCAGCCGGCGGGCGCGGCTGGAGCCGCGCCCGCCCGGGTGACCGTGGTGGTGGCGCCCGTGGCCACCCCGATGACGGCACGGCCGGTGCCGCCACTGACGCCGCCACTGGCCGGGCCAGTGTCTCGTGGCTTCGAGTTGCCGGCTGGGCCGTATGGGCGGGGGCACCGCGGGGTGGACATCGCCGCGCCACTCGGAACGCCGGTGCTGGCACCAGCACCCGGTCAGGTGCTGTTCGCCGGCCCGGTGGCTGGCATCACCTGGGCCAGCATCCAGGTCGCTCCGGGCGTGGTGGTGACCGTCGGCCCGCTCCAAGGACTGGCCGTGTCCGCAGGCAGGCGGGTGCGAGCCGGAACCAGGCTGGGACGCCTCGCCGCTGGACACGCTGGTGCCCTGCATCTTGGGCTCCGCATCGACGGTGTGCCTGTCGATCCCCTCCCATGGCTGGCCAGCTTGGCTCGCCCACGGCTTGCTCCACTGCGCAGTCCCTCAGGTATCCCCTGACAGCCTGGCGCCGGGATGGGCCTGGCGGTGGCGCCATGCCGCGCTGATACCGCCGGGAGCAACGAACCGCTGGGCTGTGCTATCGTCCGCCCGGGCCTGGGTTCGCCCGGGCTACATCGCACGCCTGCCTACGGGACTCGAACGGTGCCCGCTCCGGCTGCCGGAGCGGGTCGGGACACCCGGAAACCCCACGACCGACGACCGTGGGACCCAAGCAGGCCGAGGCCCAACCGGATATCGACCAGGGAGGCATACCTTGGCAGTCGTCACCATGCGCCAGCTGCTCGAAGCCGGCGTTCACTTTGGGCATCAGACGCGGCGCTGGAACCCGAAGATGAAGCGGTTCATCTACGGCGAGCGGAACGGCATCTACATCATCGACCTCCAACGGACCGTGGAGGGAATCGAGAAGACCTACGCGTTCCTGCGCGACACCGTGGCGAAGGGCGGCAACGTCCTGTTCGTCGGTACCAAAAAGCAGGCGCAGGAGGCCATCAAAGCGCAGGCTGAGCGGGTCGCCATGCCCTATGTCAACTACCGCTGGCTTGGCGGCATGCTGACTAACTTCACCACGATCTACCGCCGCCTGCAGCGCCTCAAGGAGCTGGAGGCGATGGTCGCGACCGGGGCCACCGAGGTGCTGCCGAAGAAAGAGGTGCTCAAGCTGCAGCACGAGCAGGAGAAGCTGGACCGCAACCTTGGCGGCATCCGCGACATGACCCGGCCGCCGGCGGCCATCTGGGTGGTCGACACCCGCAAGGAGCACATCGCGGTGACCGAGGCGCGCAAGCTCGGCATCCCGGTGGTGGCGATTCTCGACACCAACTGCGACCCGGACGAGGTCGACTACCCGATCCCGGGCAACGACGACGCCATCCGGGCCGGCAGCCTGCTCACCCGGATCGTCGCCGACGCCGTGGCTGAGGGGCTGCGGTTGCGCGCCGTCTACGGGGCGGAGCCGGGGGCCAGGGACGGTGCGGCCCCGGTGGCCGCACGCCCCGCCGACGAGGAGCCGCTGGCCGAGTGGGAGCGCGAGCTGCTCGAGACCGAGGTCGCTGCTTCCGCGACCGGGACCGAGAGCGCACCGCCTTCGGCAGCGGAGACCATGGAGGCGGCGGAGCCTGCCGAGGCCAGCGCACCGCCTTCGGCGACGGAGACCACGGAGGCGGCGGAGACTGCCGAAGCCAAGGCCGAGGGCGGGGACACCGGCAAGTCCTGAGCCGGCTTGGACCGGTTGGAGCAGTGGTTGGGAGAAAAGGAGCACCATCGGACATGGAGATCACGGCCGTCCAGGTCAAGGCCCTTCGCGACGCGACGGGGGCTGGGATGATGGACTGCAAGAAGGCGCTGCAGGACGCCGCTGGCGACATGGAGCGCGCCAAGCAGATCCTGCGTGAGGCGGGCAAGGCAGGCCTTGACAAGCGCGCGGGCCGCGTCGCCACCGAGGGTGTCATCGACGCCTACCTGCACACCCCCGACCCCAATCTGCCGCCCAAGCTCGGCGTGCTGGTCGAGGTCGGCTGCGAGACCGACTTCGTTGCCAAGACCGACGAGTTCCAGCAGCTCGCCCACGGTCTCGCCCTGCACATCGCAGCCGCCGACCCGGCGTACCTGAGCCGCGGCGAGGTGCCCGCAGAGGTGCTGGAACGGGAGCGTGAGGTCTACGCCAAGCAGGCCGAGGGCAAGCCGGCGAAGATCGTCGAGCGGATCGTCGAGGGCAAGCTCAAGGACTTCTACAAGCAGGTCGTTCTGCTTGACCAGCCCTACGTCCGCGGTTCCGGGGAGACGATCCAGGAAGTGCTCGACGCCTATGCGACAAAGGTCCGCGAGAAGCTGGTGATCCGCCGCTTCTCTCGGTTCCGGGTCGGGGAGGATATCTAGGCCACCACCAAACGCGTAAAAAGGGCGTCACGGGCATCGAGTGCGGACCCGGAAGGGGATCCAGAGGGGGATGACGGTTTGGCCTTCGTGATCGCGGGCGAGGAGGTGCCCGACTCCGGTGATGGTAAGCCGCGCTACGAGCGCGTGCTGCTGAAGCTGTCCGGTGAGGCGTTCGCCGAGGAGCGCTCTGGGTTCGGCGTCGACTTCGGCAAGATCGACGGGGTGACCGAACAGCTGGCCGAGGTCCTCGAGTTGGGCGTCCAGGTCGCTGTGGTGGTCGGCGGCGGCAACATCATGCGTGGCTCCGCGGCGGCCGAGGCTGGCATGGACCGGGCCCGCGCCGACTACATGGGTATGCTCGGCACGGTCATCAACTGCCTCGCGCTACAGGACTCGCTTGAGCGCCGCGGGGTGGAGACCAGAGTCCAGACCGCGATCCAGATGACTCAGATCGCCGAGCCGTACATCCCCCGCAAAGCCGTGCGGCACCTGGAGAAGGGACGCATCGTGATCTTCGGTGCTGGCATGGGCGCGCCGTTCTTCTCCACCGACACCACAGCGGCGCAGCGTGCCCTGGAGATCGGCGGCGAGGCGATCCTGATGGCCAAGAACGGGGTCGACGGCGTTTATGAGGCCGACCCCAAGCGCCACCCAGAAGCCCGCAAGTTCCTGCGACTCGACTACCTCGAGGCGATCCGCCGGGAGCTCAAGGTCATGGACACCACTGCGCTGTCGTTGTGCATGGACAACGGCCTGCCGATCATCGTGTTCGACCTGCTCACCGAGGGAAACATCCGTCGGGCGGTCTGCGGGCAGCCGATCGGGACGCTGGTCGGGCCCATCCCGGAGGTGGAGGGGCCCTGCTAGAGAGGAGAGAGCGCTCATGATCGAGGACACGCTGCGGGAGTGCGAGTCGAAGATGGCCAAGGCCATCGAGGTGGCCAAGGAGGAGTTCGCAGGTATCCGCACCGGCAGGGCGAACCCCGTGCTGGTGAGCCGCATCATGGTCGAGTACTACGGGACGCCGACCCCGCTGCAGCAACTCGCTGGGATCTCCGCACCCGAGGCGCGCCTGCTGACCGTCGCCCCCTACGACCGCAACGCCACCGCTGCAATCGAGAAGGCGATCCGCAACTCCGATCTTGGCATCAATCCGTCCAACGACGGCCAGGTGATCCGGCTGGCGTTCCCGCCGCTCACCGAGGAGCGCCGCAGGGAGTACGTTCGCCTCGCCAAGCATCGCGCCGAGGAGGCCCGCACCAGCATCCGTAACGTCCGCCGGCACGGCAAGGACGCCTTGGAGCGGCTTGAGAAGGACAGCGAGATCTCCCAGGACGAGCTGCGCCGGGCTGAGCAGCGCCTGCAGCAGCTCACCGACAAGCACGTTGCCGAGGTCGACACCCTGTTGCAGCACAAGGAGCAGGAGTTGCTCGAAGTTTGAGTAGCTGCGCCAAGGCCGGCTGCGCCAATGGCTGAGCCTGCGCCGACCGAGCCCGTCCCCGAGCCGGGGCCGCCCAATGGGCAGCGGCGGCAGCGCGAGGCTGGCCGCAACCTGCCGCTGGCCATCGCGACCGCGCTTGGCCTTGCCGGCGTGCTGCTCGCCTCACTGCTGCTCGCGCGGCCGGCGTTCGTCACTTTTCTTCTGGTCATCGTGGAGCTGGCGTTGCTGGAGCTGCTGGCGGTGCTGCGCGCCCGGGCAACGCGCCCAGCGCAGCCGGTGGCGCTGGCCATGGCGGCGCTGCTGCTGCTGGGCGCCTACCGTGCTGGCGTTGCCGCGCTGGCGTTCGGCCTGCTGGCGACGCTCTTGGCGGCGTTCGGCTGGTATCTGGTTGACCGCGGCCGCACCGAGGTGACCCGCAACGTCGCCGCCACCGTTTTCGCCACCGTGTACGTCCCTTTCATGGCCGCCCACCTAGTGCTCGTGCTGGTCCAGAGCGACCACTACGTCGGTGCGATCTTCGGCTACGCCGTGCTGACCGTGGTTTATGACACCTTCGCCTACGCCAGCGGAGCGCTGTTCGGTCGCCATCCACTCGCCCCTCATGTCTCCCCACACAAGTCCTGGGAAGGCGCAGCCGGCGCGACCGTTTGCTGCCTGCTCGCTGGCGCGTTCCTGCTGCCGAGATGGCAGCCGTGGACCCTCGCCCCCAGCCTCACCCTGGCCGCGGTCGCCTGCGTCGTCGCGCCCCTCGGCGACCTCGCCGAGTCGATGCTCAAACGAGACCTGGCCGTCAAGGACATGGGCTCGATCCTGCCTGGCCATGGTGGCATGCTCGACCGGATCGACGCGCTGCTGTTTATGGCCCCGGCCCTCTACTACGTGATGGCATGGTTTCATCTCCTGCAAGCACCGTGATTCGCTCCCTCTACGACCTGTCAGGTGCCGACCTGACAGCGCTGGTCGCCGAGGCAGGAGAGCCCGCCTACCGGGCTCGCCAGGTGGCGGACTGGCTCGACCGCCGCCGGGTCTGCGACCCGCTGGCCATGACCGACCTGCCTGGGCATTTCCGGAGCCGGCTTGCGCAGCGCTTCGCCGGCAGTGGCCTCACGCTGGAGCGCCAGCAGGGCGGCGATGGCGGCTGGACCCACAAGTTCCTGTTCGGGCTGCCCGGCGGGGACCAGGTGGAGTCGGTGCTGATGTTCTATCCCCCAGGCGGCGCCACTGACAGCCGCCCCGGCGGCGACGGCGCCGACGACTGGGAGCCGGGCGGGAAGACAGGCAGGGCCACGCTGTGCATCTCCACCCAGGCGGGTTGCGCGATGGGCTGCACCTTCTGTGCCACTGGGCAGTTTGGCTTCACCCGCAACCTCAGCGCCGGTGAGGTCACCGAGCAGGTCGCCCGGGTCTGGGCGTTGCTGCCGGAGCTGCGGCCAGTGGGCGGTGCCCCCGACCACTTGACCAACGTGGTGTTCATGGGCATGGGGGAGCCGTTCGCCAACCCCCGCGCGACCTGGGCCACGGCCTGGCGGCTCCACCAGGGCTTCGGGCTTTCCGCCCGGGCGCTGACCATCTCGACGGTGGGGCTGGTCCCCGGAATCCGGCGTGCCGCGGGCGAACCACTCGCCGTCAACCTGGCGGTCTCGATCCACGCCGCCGACGACGAGCTGCGCGACCAACTGGTGCCCATCAACCGCACCTGGCCGATCGCCACGCTGCTCGATGCGGTGCGTGCCTACGTGCGCCGCACCCGCCGCCGGGTGTCGTTCGAGTACGCCCTGATCCGCGACGTCAACGATGGCGCCGACCAGGCCGAGCGGCTCGGCAGGCTCTTGGCGCCGCTGCGCGTGCCCGGCAGCGGTGGGCATGCCGCCCACCTCAACCTCATCCCTTACAACCCCACGACGGCAACACGGTTCGAGGCACCCTCCCGCACCAGCGTGCGACGCTTCCGCGATGCGGTCGCCGCACAGGGCGTCCCGGTGAGCGTGCGGGTCAACCGTGGGATCGGCATCGACGCCGCCTGCGGCCAACTCCGCACCGTCGCCGGGCGGCACGGCCGTGGCGTGGCGGCGCCCACCGCCGTCCCCCTGCCCGGCCAGGAGCGGCGTTCATGACTTCCAGGGAGTCCATTGGGGTCGCGCTGCTCGGCTCGACCGGGTCGATCGGGGAGCAGTCCCTCGACGTGATCCGCACCGCTGCCGGACGCTTCCAGGTGGTGGCGCTGGCCGCCCGGCGCTCCGCCGCCAAGCTTGCCGCGCAGGCACGCGAATTCCGTCCCCAGGTGGTGGCGCTGGTGGACGACGCCGAGGCGGGTGCGCTCGCCCGCGACCTGCCAGCCGGCTGCCGCCTCGAGGTCGGCCCGGAGGCGGTCACCGAGCTCGCCGCCGCCGACGGCGCCGAGGTTGTCCTCAACGGCATTACCGGGTCAGTCGGCCTGGCGCCGACCCTGCGGGCGCTGGAGGCTGGCCGGCGCCTCGCCCTTGCCAACAAGGAGAGCCTGATCGTCGGCGGTGCCCTGGTCGCTGAGCGGGCCAGGCCGGGCCAGATCGTGCCGGTCGACTCCGAGCACTCCGCCCTCGCCCAGTGCCTTCGCGCCGGCACACCGGCCGAGGTCGCCAAGTTGGTGATCACCGCCTCTGGCGGCCCGTTCCGGGGCTGGAAGTCCGCCCAGTTGGCTGCTGTCACCCCTGAGCAGGCGCTCGCGCACCCCACCTGGGCGATGGGCCCGGTCATCACCATCAACTCGGCAACACTGATGAACAAGGGCCAGGAGGTGATCGAGGCTCACCTGCTGTTCGGCGTGCCCTTCGACCATATCGAGGTAGTCGTGCACCCGCAGAGCATCGTCCACGCCATGGTCGAGTTCAGCGACGGCGCCACGGTCGCCCAACTTTCCAGGCCCGACATGCGGCTGCCGATCGGCCTGGCGCTCGGCTGGCCAGAACGGTCCGAGCAGCCATTCGGCCAGCTTGACTGGGCGCAGGTCACCACGCTGGAGTTCGAGCCGGTCGACCGCGCCACCTTCCCGCTGCTCGACCTGGCGATCAGAGCCGGGTGCGCTGGGGGCGCTGCCCCGGCGGTCCTGAACGCCGCCAACGAGGAGGCGGTGGCGGCGTTTCTGACCGGCCGCCTGCCATTCCCCTGTATCGCTGAGGTGGTCGCTGAGGTGCTCGCCACCGATGCGCCGCCTGACCGGCTCGATCTAGATGCGGTTCTGGCTGCGGAGCGATCCGCACGCCGTCGCGCCCGTACACTGGTCGAGGATCTGCTCACGACCGGGAGAGCTGATGAGTAGCCTGTTCGGCGTCCTGCTGTTCGTTGTCGCCCTGATGGTGGCGATCTTCCTGCACGAGGGAGGCCATTTCGCCACCGCCAAGCTGTTCGGCATGAAGGTCGAGCGGTTCTTCCTCGGGTTCGGCACGACCATCTGGTCATTCCGGCGTGGCGAGACCGAGTACGGCATCAAGCTGCTGCCACTTGGCGGGTTCTGCAAGATCGCCGGCATGAGCCCTTACGAGCACGACGGCAACTTCCTGGAGAACGAACGGCGCCCACGCGGCGAACCCGAACCCGCACCTGACCCGACCCCGCCCGAGCGGCAGTTCCGCAACAAGCCGGCCTGGCAGCGTGCGATTGTGCTCGCCGCCGGATCGATCACCCACTTCCTGGTCGCGCTGCTGCTGATCTACGGCCTGCTGGTGGTGGTCGGCCTGCAGAACGGGCCGCCGACCACCACCATCCAAAGCACCGTGGCGACCACCTCGGACGGCATCACTGCACCATCCCAGGCGGCCGGCCTACGCGCTGGGGACCGCATCCTCACCATCGACGGAAAATCGATCTCGACCTTCCCGCAGGTCCGCGAGGCGGTCGCCGACAAGGTCGGCAAGCGGGTCACCATTACCTTCGAACGCGGCGGCCAACAGCACACCGTCAGCCTCGTGCCGGTGGACTATCAGGGCCGAGGCTTCCTCGGCATCGCTCCGACCCTCCAGGCCCGCAGATTTGGTGCGCTGCAGGGATTGGGCGAGAGCGGCCGGACCTTCGGCCAGTTGGTGGTTGACTCGTTCCGTGGAATCGCCGGGCTCATCCCGGGTCTCGCCAACCGCCTCCACCCAAGCCAGCCCCTCGGCGGCGGGACCGCCGCAGGCGGCGGCGGTGGCGGGGGCGCCGCCCCGGTGGGGCTGATCGGCATCAGCCGCCTCGCCGGTCAGGCGGTCGCGGCCGGTCAGTGGGGCATGTTCCTCGTCCTATTGATCCAGTTCAACGTCTTCGTGGGCATCTTCAACCTGCTGCCCATTCCGATCCTGGACGGCGGCTACCTCGCCATCGTCGCCTGGCAGGCGATCACCAAGCGCGAGGTCGACCTGCGCAAGGTCGCCCCGGTCGCGGTGGTGGCGGTGAGCCTGCTGGTGATGTTCGTGGTGGTTGTGGTTTGGTTGGACATCACCAACCCGGTGGCGAACCCATTCAAATGATCTGTCTCGTCAAATGACCTGTCTCGACAACCTGGAGAGGAGCAGGAACCCGTGGCCTTCCCGCTCGAGATGACCGAGCTTGCTGCTGGAGCCGGCCGGCGGCGCTCGCGACGGATTAACGTTGGCAAGGTTCCAGTCGGGGACGGCGCGCCCATCAGCGTGCAATCCATGACCATCACCAAGACCGCCGACGTGAACGCCACCCTGCAACAGATCGCTGAGCTGGCCGCGACCGGCTGCGACATCGTCCGGGTCGCGGTGCCCGACACCGACGACGCCGTCGCCCTGCCCCAGATCGCCAAGCATTCCACCATCCCGGTGATCGCCGATATCCATTTCCAGTGGAAGTACGCGATGGCGGCGATCGAGGCTGGCTGCGCCGGGGTCCGTATCAACCCTGGCAACATCAAGAAGCACGACAAGGTCAAGCTCATCGCCCGTGAGGCCTCCAGCCGCAGCATCCCCATCCGCGTCGGGGTGAACGCCGGTTCGCTGCAGAAAGAGATCCTCGCCAAGCATGGTGGCCCAACCGCCGCGGCGCTGGTCGAGTCGGCCATGTTCGAGATCGGCATCCTGGAGGAGGTCGGCTTCGGCGACATCAAGATCTCGGTCAAGCACCAGAACCCAGCGGTGATGATCGCCTCCTACCGGCTGCTCGCCGCCAAATGCGACTACCCACTGCATCTCGGCGTGACCGAGGCGGGCACGCCGAAGGACGGCATCGTCAAGTCCGCAGTCGGCATCGGCGCGCTGCTGGCTGAGGGCATCGGCGACACCATCCGTGTGTCCCTGACCGCCCCACCGGTCGAGGAGGTCAAGGCCGGCAACCAGATCCTCGGCGCGCTCGGACTGCGGCCGAAAAAGCTCGACCTGGTGGCCTGCCCTTCCTGCGGCCGTGTCGAGGTGGACCTGTTCACCCTCGCCAACGCGGTGGAGGAGCGCATGGGCGAGATCGACGCGCCGATGCGGGTCGCGGTGATGGGCTGCATCGTCAACGGCCCCGGCGAGGCGCGCGAGGCTGACATCGGCGTGGCCTCGGGTAAGGGCAAGGGCCAGATCTTCCGCCACGGCCAGGTGGTCCGCACCGTGCCGGAAGCCGAGATCGTGGACGCGCTCATGCACGAGGCCAAGCTGCTGGCCGAGGAATACAAGGCATCGGGCGGTGGCTCCGGCAAGCCCCAAGTGGTCAGGTGAACGGGAGCCCCCCGATGCGCTGGTTGCGGGGGTAACAATGCGGCTTGGCCGACCATCGAGTGCGGTGCGCGGGGCGGCCGGGCTGGAGACACGGCCGCTGGGGCGCCGCGATCAGGCCAGCGCGCTCGGCTTCCTTGACCTCCATCCAGGCAGGGACGTGTTCATCGCCTCGCGGATCCTTCACGACGGCGCTCTCGGCCCGCTTGGCTGGAGTCCGCTGTGGGGTGCCTTCGACAGCCATGGCGAGCTGCGCGGCGTCCTGCACGTCGGGCCGAACCTGGTGCCAGCGGCCAACGACGCGGAAGTCATCGAGGCGTTCGCGGCACCCGCCCGGGGGCCGAGCACCACCCGTATGCTGGTCGGCGAGCGGCGGGCGGTCGAGCGGCTCTGGGAATTGATCGCATCGACCTACCCCCGGCCGCGCGAGATCCGCGCCCGTCAGTATGTCTACACGCTCGTCCCTGATCAGCTGCTGGCCCCACCGGGCCGTGGGCAGGGTCGCGCTCGGCTTGCGACTCCGGCGGACGAGGAGCCGGTCCTACGCCTCTCTGCGGCGATGTACGCCGAGGAGATGGGAGAGAACCCACTCACGCGCGACCCGACCTCCTACCGTCGCCGTGTCCGTATTCTGACCAGCCGAGACTGGACCTACGTCTTCGACGTGGGCGGCGACCTCCAGTTCAAGATGGACATCGGCTGCGCCAGCCCCCGTAGCGCCCAGATCCAGGGCGTCTTCGTCCCCCCGGAGCTGCGCGGCCGCGGCGTCGCGACCAAGGCGATGGCCGCCTGCTGCCAGCTCGCCTTCCAGCGCCACCCCTCGTTGTCGCTGTACGTCAACGATTTCAACCGCCCGGCGGTGGCGCTGTACGAGCGCCTCGGGTTCCGTCGCGAGGCGTTCGATTTCCAGACCATCATGCTGCCCTAGGCTGGGGAGAGAACCGTGTTGGGCCAGTGCCCAGTACTGCTGGAGCGGGACGAGGAACTGCGGGCGCTGTCCGCCCTGGCAGCCAAGGTCGCAGGCGGCGACGGGCCATGCGCCGTCGTGGTGACGGGTATGGCAGGGACCGGCAAATCCCGGCTCGTCCACGAGTTCCTCGCGTCGCTGCCAGAGCGTTGGGCATCAGCGATCGTGCGCCTTTCGCCAACACGGGTGCTGCTCCCGGCCTTGCAGCTCCCCGCTCAGCGGCCGCTGGCGACGGTGATCGACGACGCTCACTTCCTTGATCCCGGCCAGCTCGACCTGCTCCCCGACCGGCTCGACCAGCTCGGCGGAGCGCCGGTGCTGCTCGTGCTCACCTGGCGCCTCGGCTACCCGCGTGACGACGCCGCGTTGCGGGCACTTGCTTGGCTGGTCCGCACGCCGCGTGTCCATGAGCTGCAGCTTGGGCCGCTGTCGCCCGGTGCGATCGGGCGGATGGCGGCGGCAATGGGCAGGTACGCGCCAAGTGACCTGTACGCGCGCACAGGCGGAAACCCGTTCTGGGCCGAGGAGCTGCTCCGTGGCGGGGATCGGGTCCCGTGGACTGTCGTTGAGGCGGTCGCCGCCCAGCTCGAGGCGCTGCCCCCGGCAGCGCAGGTGCTGACCCGCGTCCTTGCGGTTGCCGGCGAGCCGCTGCCGACCCAAACAACAGGCCGATTCGTCAATGAACTCGAACTCGATGCCGCCTTCGGCGCGCTCGCCGCCGCCGGGTTCGCCGTTGAGGCTGACGGGCTGCTTGGCCTGCGCCACGCCTTGGTCGCCGAGGCCATCGTTGCGACGTTGGGCCCAGTCGAGAAGGCGAGCCTGCACGGCCGCCTCGCCGCCCTCGCCGAAGCCGAGGGCGGCGATCCGGCCCGCGTGGCGCGGCATTGGGCGGCGGCGGGTGAGCTGAAGCGGGCGGCGGTCCCGGCCAGGGCAGCCGCCACACGGTTGCGCGAGCAGGGTGCTCACCGCCGGGCACAGGAGTATTACAAGCTGGCGCTTGCCGACCCACCCGATGAGCCGCTCGACGCAGCGGAGCTGTATGAGGCGGCTGCCATCACCGCGGCGCTCGTTGGCGAGTTCGGCGACGCGCGCGCCTGGGTAACTGCCGCCCAGGAGGCTTACCGGCGCAGCGGCGCACCGGGCCGCGCCGTGCGGGTGCTGCTCGACCCCGCCTTTGGGTACCTGCCGTGGCTGAGGCCCTCTGACCGTCTCGATGATGAGCCGGTCGAGCGGCTGCTCATTGAGACACAGACTGCGATACGACGCGAGGAGGTCGACCGGGCGCGAGGTTGCGTCGAGCGGGCGGAATTCCTCGCCCGCGAGCGTGGCGACGGCATGGCGCTGGTCCGCACTGCCACCCAGGTACTCTTCGCGCTCGGTGAGTTCGCTCGTGGCGAGCGGCTCCTTGGCGAGGCCAGAGGCTTTGCGGAGGTCCAGGCGCATCCCATCCGGGAGGCCAGGGTCCTAACCACCCTGGGGCGAAGCCGGCTGGCACAGGGCTATGTGACGGAAGCAGTAGAGCTGCAGCGTCACGCCGCGGACGTTGCCCGCCGCGACCCAGAGAGCGCGTCATGGACGGGCCGGATGGCGCTCGGCCACACGCTGTTGCTCGCCGGTGAGATCGATGAGGGCGCGGCTGCGCTGCTCGAGGCGCTGTCGCTGCTGCCGCGCATGGATGCGACAGCCACTATTGTCACGGGCTACCGCCGCTTTGAGCGCGGCGATGTCGAGGCTGGCCTGGCGGGCATGCTGGAGGGAAGCGAGCGGCTGTTCGCCGAGATCGATTTCGATCCGCTATTCCGAGCAGTCGTCGTGTCCAGGGTGATCGGGCTGCGGGCGCTCGCCGAGGCCCTCGCCGGGCGGGCGGCTGAGGCACTACGGTCGCTGCGGCGTATCGACGAACAATGCCCCGAGCCGTTCAACGACATGGCCGCACCCTTGCTGTATGCCCTGGCCAGGGTGGCGGCCGACGATGGTGACGCCAGCCTCATGGCCGCAGCCCGGCGTCGCGCCCAGGACCTGGGCCGCCGCGCCACTGGGCCAGGAGCTACCGGTGTGACCGAAGCCGTGGCCGGCCTCTCGGCTCGTCTGGCGGGCGACGACGACGAGGCGGCTCGCCGCTTCGAGGCGGCCGCCGGGCTGCTCGAACGGGCCCCGCGGGCCGTGCTCGCCGCCGAGTGCTGGTGCGACGCTGCAGCCGTGCTCGCTCCGCGCCCAGCCGCCGCCGTGGCACTGCAGCGGGCCCGCAAGCTTTGCGAGCGGCATGGCCTCGCCCGCGTCGCCTGCCGGATCGCAGCCACCGAGCGGGACATCGCCGCCGGAGGTGAGCGGGTGCCGCCCGCGCTCGCGGGGTTGACGTCGCGTGAGCGCGAGGTCGTCGTCCTCGCTGCGGAAGGGCTCAGCAACAAGGAGATCGGCAGGCGTCTGTACCTGTCAGAGGGCACGGTGCGCAATTACCTCTCTACCGCCTTCGCGAAGCTCGGAGTTGCACGCCGCTCGCAACTCGGTCCTTTGGCCGGGGGACGGCGGCTCGGACTCGCCAGGTAAGGGTAAGGGCGTCTCCTGCTCGGTCAGGGCACGCCGCAGGATCTTGCCGGTAGGGTTGCGGGGGATCTGCTCCACCACGATGACCTCCCGGACCTGCTTCCACGGCGCGAGCCTGCCGGCCAGCCAGGCGCGCACGATGGCTGGGTCGGCCTCATGTGCGAGCACGACGTAGGCGACGGGAACCTCGCCCAGGTCAGCACACGGCCGGCCAACGACGGCGGCGTCGACGATCGCCGGGTGAGCGAGCAGCTCGCCCTCGACCTCCGCTGGCGCGACCGTGTAGCCGCCCACCTTGATGAGTTCCTTCAGCCGGTCGAGAGCGTAAAGGTTACCGGCGTCGTCGAATCGGCAGAGGTCGCCGGTGTGCAGCCAGCCGTCAGCGTCGATCGTCGCGGCGGTCTCGGCGACGCCGCCGAGGTACTCGCGCATGACCTGCGGGCCGCGCAGCCACAGCTCGCCTGTCTGATCCGCCGGGAGCCGCATGCCGGTTCCGGGCTCGACGATGACGGCCTGGTTGTTCGGGAGCAGACGCCCGACCGAGCCCCGCACCGGCGGATCAGCGGGCGGAGCGTGGCACCATGACTCGGTGGCACCCAGCGCGTCCACCACCCGGCAGCCGAGCCGCTCTTCGACCTCGGCGTCGACCCCTGGGGGAAGCGGCGCCGCTCCGCTCATGATCAGCCGCAGCGACGAAAGGTCGTAGCGGTCCACGACAGGATGGCGGGCGAGCGCCAGCAACAGCGGCGGCGTCACCGGCGCCACGGTGACCGCGTGATCCTGCAGCGTCCGCAGGTAGCCTTCGAGGTCACCGGGCGACAGCGTCATGGTGACGACCCGGGCGCCCGAACGCAGCGTGTGACTGAGCATGGCCGTGCCGTAGAGGTGCGAGATCGGCACGGTGAGCCCAACCGTGTCAGCCGGGCGCAACAGTACCGCTGGCACGGTCGCAAACAGTTGGAGGAACGCCGTCGCGGTCGCGTGGGTGTGGACGGCGGTTTTGGGTGCCCCGCTGGTCCCGCTCGAGTTGAACAGGAAGGCGACGTCGTCAGGGCTGCGGTCGGCAAGCGGGACCGCGCCCGAGCGCAGCAGCTCGGAGAACGGGATCGCAGCGGCGGGATCGTCGAGCCCGAACACAGCTTCCGCCTGGTGCTGGCCGTTGCTGGCGAGCGCCTGCCGGACAGCCGGGGCGCTGCGACCGTCGACGACTACGAAGCGCGGTCGAGTGCGGGCGAACTGCCGCGCGAGCTCGCGCGCAGTCAGTGCCGGGTTGGCCTGCGCGAGGATCATCCCGGCGGCGAGGCCGCCGTAGAGGACGACCGCGTAGCCGGCGCTGTTGGCGGCGATGATCGCCAGGACGTCGCCCGGTCCCGCGCCGCATGCCCGCAACCCCGCAGCCAGACGGCGGGCACCGTCAGCGAGCTGGCCGCCGGTCAGCGAGTGCCCGCTGGCGGCATCGACCAGGACAACCTGGGCGGGTCGCGCTTCGAGCACCCCGAGCAGCTCACCGTCAACCAATGCCGGCGACACCCGGACGTCGGGAAACGTGCTGCGCCAGAGCGGTCCTTCAGGCATGGGCATGACCACCTCCTTCTCCTCGCGGTCAACCTACGAAGCTGAGCAGCTGCACCGGTAGTGACATTCGTCATGTTCGCTGGCATGCCCATTGTCCTGGGCAGTGTCGAGTGATTCGTCCGTGACGCGACAATCGCGGTAGCGTTGCGCCATGGAAGCGGAATCAGAGCAGTTCACGTACTACCGCCCAGTTCGGGCGTATCCCCGACCGGTACCAGATGCCGAGGTCGTGGTCGCGGCGCCGCCGCCATTGACGCTGGGTGGCGCCGCAGGCTGGCTGCCGTACCTGTTGCCACTGGCCAGTAGTGTCGGATCGATCGGTCTGCTGCTCGCGGTCCCAGGTCGCAAGAGCCTGGGCCTAGTCGCGGCGGTGGCTGGCATGGTGGTGGTTTCGGTCGTGCTCGGCCTGCTCATGCACGCACTGCAGCGCCGTGCCAGCCGTCGAGCGAAGCGTCACGAGCGAGAGCGCTACCTCGCCTATCTTGAGGACATCCGGCACCAGCTCAGCGGCGTCGCCGCCCGGCAACGGGAGGCGGCTGCCTGGTGCTTCCCGGATCTGGCGTGGATCTGGTCGCTGGTCGCTCGCCGCGAGCGACTCTGGGAGCGGCGGCCCAGCGACGACGACTTCCTCAGCGTCCGGATCGGCCGCGGGACGGTGCCGCTGGGCTGCCGCGTGCGCCTCGAGCCGGGCGGGCCCTTGGCTCAGCACGACCCGGAGTTGCTCGCCGCCGCACAGCACTTGGTCGAAGACGCCGCCCGGCTGCCGGACATGCCGCTGGTGGTACCGCTGCGTCGCTCCGGCGTGGTGGCCGTCACCGGCGCGCACGAACGAGCCAGGCCCCTCCTGTGCTCGCTACTCGTCCAGCTCGCCGCGTTCCACGCCCCCGACGAGCTCCAAATCATCGCCGCCTTCCCCCCGGCGGCCCGGGCGGCGTGGGACTGGCTCAAATGGCTGCCGCACATCCGCGAGCCTGCGCCAGACCACGGCAGCGCAGCGGCGACTCTGCCGGCATGCCGCCTTGCCGAGACACCCGCACAGCTCGCCGACCTGCTCGAGCGCCACCTGCAGCCACGGCTCGCCCAGCTCGCGCGCCACGCCGACGCACCCCCGCCAGGCGGCATAATGCCGAGGACCCAGGGAGCCGAACCACGATTGCTGGTGGTGCTGGACGGCTACTCACCCCGCGGGGAGTTGGCGCGCCTGCCGCTCGTCCAGGAGCTGCTGGAGCGCGCCGGCGACGTCGGCGTGACGGTCCTCTGCCTGGCGCAAGGCCGCGCCGCCGAACCCTCCCAGCTCCAGGTCAGGATTGAGCTGGATGATGACGTGCTGTCGCTGCAGGAGGCCGTGGCTGGCGGGCAGCGGTTCGACGGCATCGCGCCCGAACAGGGCGGCCTCGCCTTTTGCGAGGCGGTCGCGCGTCTGCTCGCGCCGCTGCGGCTGGAGCGCAGCGGTGCCACGGCACCGCTGCCGTCGCGGCTGCGCCTGCTCGACCTGCTTGGCATCAGGGATGTCAACCCGATGCTGACCTGGCGCCAGCGATCGCGCGATGCGCTGCTGCGGGTGCCGATCGGGCAGTGTCCCGGCGGCGACGTGGCGCTGCTCGACCTGAAGGAGGCGGCCGACGGCGGCATGGGGCCGCACGGCCTGATCATCGGCGCGACCGGGGCAGGCAAGAGCGAACTGCTGCGCACCATCGTCACCGGGCTGGCCATCGGCCACCCGCCCGAGCTGCTCTCGTTCGTGCTGGTCGACTTCAAAGGCGGGGCGGCCTTCGCTGCTCTGGCTCCGCTGCCGCACAGTGCCGGCATGATCACCAACCTCCAGGACGACCTCACCATGGTCGACCGGATGCGTGCCGCATTGCAGGGCGAGATGGAACGCCGCCAGCGGCTGCTGCGCCAGGCCGGCAACCTCGACGGCATCAAGCGGTACCGGGCTGCCGCGCGATCCGATCCCAGCCTGCCGCCGATGCCATACCTGCTGGTGATCGTTGACGAGTTCGGCGAGCTGCTCACGCACCGTCCCGAGTTCCTCGACTTGTTCGTCGCTGTCGGCCGGCTCGGGCGCAGCCTCGGCATCCACCTCTTGCTCGCGTCGCAGCGCCTCGACGAGAGTCGCATTCGCGGGTTGGAAGGCTACCTGCGCTACCGCATCTGCTTGCGGACCTTCAGCGCAGCGGAATCGGTGGCGGTGCTGGGCAACAGCGATGCCTACCTGCTGCCGGCCATGCCGGGATCTGCTCTGCTCCAGGTCGACACCGAGATCTACCTCCGCTTCAAGAGCGCGCTGGTGTCTTTGGAGCAGCCCAAGACACCGCCAGGGGCGAGCGCGCCCGTACTGTTGCCGTTCGAGCCGGCCCCGCCGCAGCGGCCACCTGGCACGGTGTCCAAGCTCAGCGATGACGACGCCGGGCCCGCCGCCACCGACATGAGCGTCGCGGTCGCCGCTCTCGCCGCCGCCAGCCCCGCCGTGCATCAGGTGTGGTTGCCGCCGCTGCCGCCGGCGCTGCCGCTTGGCCAGGTCCTGGAACTTGCCGGCAGGGGCAGGGCCGGAGCCGCCGAGCCGATCCGGGGCCCGGACGACGCCGGCTGGCTGCGGCTCCCCGTCGGGATCGTGGACAAGCCGGTGGAACAGACCCAGGAGGCGCTGCTGCTGGACTTCTCCGGCGCGACAGGGCACCTGGCGCTGGTGGGCGCCCCGCGCTCCGGCAAGAGCACCCTGCTGGCCACCATCGCTGCCGGGTTCGCCCTCACCCACCCTCCCGACGTGGTGCAGCTCTACTGCATCGACTTTGGCGGTGGGCTGCTGCACCAGCTCGCAGTGCTGCCAGGAGTCGGCGCGGTCTGCGGCAAGCAGGACCGGGACGAGATCCGTGCCATGGTGCGCCAGTTGCGGACCGTCGTCGCCGAGCGTGAGCAGCGCTTCCGCCGTCGCGGTCTCGACTCGATGGCTGCCTGGCACCGGCGCCGCCTCCAGCGCGGCACCGTCCGCGGCACTCAGGGGGACGACGCTGGTTGTGGCGATGCCTATGGCGAGGTGTTCCTGGTGATCGACAACTGGGGCCTGCTGCGCCAGGAGCTGGAAGACCTGGAACCACAGATCGGCGCGCTCGCCGCCACCGGGCTGCATTACGGGGTGCATCTGATCGTGGCGGCCAACCGCTGGAACGACCTGCGTCCCGCCTTGCGCGACAATCTCGGCGGCCGGCTGGAGCTGCGTCTGAACGACCCGCTCGAATCCGTGTTCGGCCGCCACGCCGCTGCGGCGCTGCCGGAGCGGATCCCCCGGTGGTCTGCAGTTCCAGGCCGCGTTGCCGCGGCTGGACGCGGCGGCGCGCAATGCCGAACTGGCTGACGCGTTGGGGGAACTGGCCGAGCAGGCGCTGCGGACCCCCGACGGCGCGGCCGCACCGCCGCTGCGCGTGCTTCCCGCGCTGGTGCCGATCGGCGACCTGCCAGCTCTCGCTCCCGACAGCGGCGGGGGAGCCGTACCGCCGGCCGGGGTACCGTTCGGGATCGGCGAGCACCACCTCGAGCCGGTCTGGCTGGACCTGCTCGCTGCGCCCCACTTCCTGATCTTCGGCGATGCCGAGTGCGGCAAGACCAGCCTGCTGCGCTGCCTGACTATCCAGCTGACGGCCCGCTACCGGCCGGACGAAGTCCAGCTCGTCCTGGTCGATTTCCGCCGCACGCTGCTGGATGTCGCCGACCTCGCCGGCCCGCACCTGCTCGGCTACGCCTGCAGCGCCACGATGGCGGCCGAGGCAGCCGCGCGGGTGCGCGAGCTGGCCGCCCCACGGCTCCCCTCGGCCTCGATCTCGGCCTCGGCGGGACCGGCCCCGGCCGCGCCGGCGCAGCCCGGGCTGCCGCGCCAGCAGCGCTGGAGCTGGAGCGGACCGCACGTGGCGCTGCTGGTCGACGACTACGACCTGCTGCTGACCCCAGGCGGCAACCCATTGGCTTCCCTGCTCGACCTGATCGGCCAGGGTCGCGACGTCGGCCTGCACGTGATCTGCGCCCGGACGGTCAGCGGCACGACCCGTGCCTCGTTCGAGCCGGTGTCCCAGCGGCTCCGCGAGCTCGGCAGCCCCGGGCTGATCATGTCCGGCGACCCCCAGGAGGGCCCGCTGCTCGGCGGCTACAGGGCGGGCTCGCTGCCAGCCGGGCGCGGTCTCCTGGTCCGGCGGCAAGGTCAGGGCGCAAGCGGGCTGGTGCAGGTCGCCTTTGCACCCGTCCCCACGCTGACCACGCTCGATCAGCGGCGTCGGTGACCGTGACGACCTTGCTGCTCACCGTGGTCACCGCCAGCGCCCGGTGTGACCTCGCGGTGCCCGCGGCCACGCCGATCGCCGAGCTGCTGCCGCACCTGGCCGACGCGGTAGGGTGGGAGGGCGGACCAGGCGGCACCGCGGCGGCGCCCGCCCTGCTGCGCTTCGGCGGCGCGGCACTGCCACCCGAGTGCTCCCTCGCCGCCTGTGGCATCGGCGACGGCGCCATCCTGGAGCTGGCCGCAGCGCCCGAAGGCGGCGCCGGCGCTGGCGGAGCCGGGGATCGACCCGACCCTGGCCACCCGGTCCCGGCAGGCCGCGTGCTCCCGCCGCAGCCGCGGCGCTCGGGGCTTCATGTGAACGTTGACCCGGCCCCACCTCCACCTCCAGGGCTGGCCATGCCGCCTGCGCGGGAGCGGGCGGGGATGGTCCTGCGGGCGCTGCGGCGGCTCGACCCGGACCCCGGTGCGCCCGTCGGTTTGGCGCTGCGACAGCGGGTCCGGTCGGCCTGGACAGCCCGTGGGCCCGAGGGGCGCATCGACGCGGCCATCGCCGCGGTGCGGCTGCGACGCTGCGCCACGATCGGCGTCGTCTCCGCCAGCGCCCGTGTCGGCAAGACCACCGTCGTCGCACTCCTTGCGGCGTCGCTCGCCGGGGCGCGTGGCGGCCGCACGGTGCTGCTCGACGGCCATCCCGGCCCGGACTCGCTTAGCAGCGCCCTGGCGCCCGGCGTCGGCGTGGCCGCGAGCGACCTCCTGCCGGTCCTCGACCATCCAGCGCTCACCAGACAGGAACTTCGTGCGCTGCTGGTGCCAGTCGCCTCCGGCACCGCCGCCGAGGCCGAGGCCCCGCGCCACCACCGCTCCCGGCTGCCGGACGGGGAAGCGGTGCCGCGGCAGGAGCAGGAGGGGACCGGCACGCTCGCGCTGCTCCCCGTCCGCGCTCCCACGCTGGCCCAGGATCCCGACCTGTCGTCCGGGCATGCCGCCGACCAGCCATCGCCAGCGTCGCAGTCGGCGTTAGCGCAGCGGGGCTGGGTGCGAATTCTGCATGGCCTGGCACGCCACGCCACCACCGTGCTGCTCGACTGTGGCCCGGGGCTTGACGATCCGGCCGCCCAGGCGGCACTCGCTGCCGCCGACCAGCTGGTGCTGGTGCTCACCCCCGATCTCGGCCATCCCGGCCCGCAGGCTGTCGAGTCCCTCCGACGGCAGGGGCGCGACGTCGTCGTGGTGATCCTCGGCACCCCGCCAGGCCTTGGCGCCGAACAGGTCGCCGCTCGCCTTCCCGGTGTCGTCGGGGTGGTCCTGCTCCCGAGCGAACCGCAGCAGCGCCAAGGCGCCACCCTCGATTGGGGCGCTGCGCCCACGTCATGGCGCCACCAACTTCGCGAACTTGCCTGGTTGCTCGTCTCGGACTGGCCACGCCTCGGCATCGCCACCAGCAGCGGCCGCAACCGCTAGCCCGCTGCCCCACTGGAGGGCAACGCCGCAGGCCAGGACGGTCAATTGGCTTGCTCCCGACGGGGGCTGGTGCTATCGTGCAGGTTGTTGACGTGTGGCAGCCTTGCGTGCACGGATGATTGCTGCGGATCGGCTGCAGTAGGGTCACGAAGTGGGCATTCGCCCACTTCTGTTTTGTCCGGGGTTGGCCAGGCGTTGACAAGGTGGACGGTGCCGCTACCGAGAGGGCGACCAGCAACGTAGACGGGTGAGGGAGGTCAGCGATCGTGACGATGCCTCCTTCGCGTGTCCGGGAACTCGCCGAGCAGGTCGCCAGCGGCCATGGTTTGGACATCCTTGAGCTGTCGCTGCGCCGGCAGGGTCGGGCGCAGGTGCTCAGTGTCGTCCTCGACGCCGATGCGCCGATCGACGCTGACGTGGTCGAGCAGATCTCCAAGGAGCTTTCCCGTTCCTTGGACGCCGACGACCCGGTACCCGGCAGCTATCTGCTCGAAGTGACCACGCCGGGCCTCGAGCGGCCTCTGCAGAGCGGCCGTGACTTCCGGCGCCAGCGAGGTCACGAGGTGCAGGTCGTCTGTGCCCCAGGCGACGGGTCTCGCAGCGAGCTGCGCGGGACTGTGCTCGACGTCGACGACGACGCGGTCACCCTCGACGTCGATGGCGAGAAGATCCGGGTGCCCCTGAGCGACGTGATGCGCGGAAAGGTGGTGTTGCCGTGGTGATTGGCAGTCAGCCCATGACCAGCAGCACCAACAGCCGAGAGACGGGGGCGGAGACGTGAAGATCTCCATGGACGAGCTGCGCTTCCTCGAGCGCGAGAAGGGCATCGCGCTCGAGACGGTGATCGGTGCGCTCGAGAGCGCGCTGGCCGCGGCCTACAAGCGCCGCCCCAACGCGCCCGACGACGCGCGCGTGGTGGTCGACCGCGACAGCGGAGACGTCACCGTCTACGCCCAGCAGCTCGACGAGAACGAGCAGGTCATCCGGGAGTGGGAGGACACCCCCTCCGATTTCGGCCGCATCGCTGCGGTCACCGCCAAGCAGGTGATCGTGCAGCGGCTGCGGGAGGCCGAGCGCGACGTCACCTTCGGCGAGTACGAGGGTCGCAAGGGCGACATCGTGACCGGCATAGTGCAGCAGCGCGACCCCCGCCACATCTCCGTCGACCTCGGCAAGGTCGAGGCGGACCTGCCCCATTCCGAGCAGGTGCCAAGCGAGCACTACCAGCACAACGACCGCCTCAAGGTCTACGTCACCGAGGTGTCCCGCTCGGCCAGGGGCCTGCGGGTAGTAGTATCGCGGACCCATCCGGACCTGATCCGGCGGCTGTTCGAGCTGGAGGTGCCCGAGATCGCCGAGGGCATCGTCGAGATCACCAACGTCGCCCGCGAGCCAGGCCATCGGACCAAGATCGCCGTGCGCTCCAACGAGCCCGGGGTCGACCCCAAGGGCGCCTGCGTCGGCACCCGCGGCATGCGCGTGCGGTCGGTGGTGAACGAGCTGCGCGGCGAGAAGATCGACATCGTGCTCTACTCCGACGACCCGGCGCAGTTCGTGGCGGAGGCGCTCTCGCCGGCCAAGGTGAAGAGCGTCCGCATCGACGAGGCCGAGAAGACCGCGCACGTGGTCGTGCCCGACTACCAGCTGTCGCTGGCGATCGGCAAGGAGGGCCAGAATGCCCGCCTGGCCAACCGCCTGACCGGCTGGCGCATTGACATCCGCAGCGAGAGCCAGGCGGCCGAGCGTCGCCCCGAAGGAAGCTACGAGCCGGCCGCCGGGCCGGGAAGGACCGGCAGGGTCGGCGCCCAGCCCGGCGGCGCGCCGAGCCCGAGCGGCAGGAACAGCAGCCCACGGCGATGATGATGAGGAGGGGAGGGAATGGCGCAGGGGCCTCGGCGTGTTGAACCATTGCGGAGCTGTGTGGTGTGCCGAAGCTTGGCGGCCAAACAGTCCCTCCATCGCTTCGTCCGGTCACCAGCCGGAAGGGTCAGCTACGATCCCACCGGCAAGGCGCCTGGCCGCGGTGCATACCTGTGCGAGCGCGCCGCCTGCCTCGAGGCGGCTAGCAAGCGCCGGAGGTTGCAGCGAGCCCTGAAAGCAGCTGACACCGCCGAGGTTGACCATGCCATCGAGGCGTTGCGCGCGGTGCTGGCCGCCCGGCCAGCCGCTCGCACCGTCGATGGGAACAACAAGGATCCGGATTTGGTGGGAGCCTCCCATGTGAGTGAATTTGAGGAAGTGAGAACTGGTTGAGCAACCCGCGCGTCTACGAACTCGCCAAAGAACTCGGGGTCCCCTCTAAGGACCTGCTCTCCAAGCTGTCCTCGATGGGCGTGGAGGCCAAGAGCCATGCCTCCACAGTGCCCCCGGACGTCGCGGACAAGCTGCGCTCCAGCCTGCGCAGGGGAGCCTCGCCGGCCCAGCCCAAGAGCAAGAGCGGCCCTGCCGCGGACTCGGCCGCCGGGGATAGCAGCGGTCGGGCGCCGCAGCCGCAGCGTCCGTCCGGCCAGCAGCCGCAGCCGTCGGCGCCGCCACAGCCTGGCCAGCCGCGGCCCGGTCAGCCTGGGCAGGGTCGGCCGTTGCCGCCGGGGGTCCGCCCGTTGCCGCCGGGGGTGCGGCCGTTGCCGCCAGGTGCCCGTCCGGGTCAGCCTGGGCAGCCGCGGCCCGGTCAGCCTGGGCAGCCGCGTCCGGGGCAGCCTGGGCAGCCGCGTCCGGGGCAGCCTGGGCAGGGTCGGCCGTTGCCGCCCGGCGTGCGGCCCCTGCCGCCTGGCGCCAGGCCTGGCGGTCCTGGTGTGCCCGGTGGGCGGCCGTTGCCGCCAGGCGCCCGCCCCGGTGGCGGTGGGCCCGCGGGCGCTGGCCGTCCCGGCATGGGTCAGCGTCCCGGTCAGCCTGGCGGTGCCGGCGCTGGCCGTCCTGGTATGGGTCAGCGTCCCGGTCAGCCTGGCGGTGCCGGCGCTGGCCGTCCTGGTATGGGTCAGCGTCCGGGTCAGCCCGGCCAGCGTCCTGGTGCGCCCGGTGGGCGGCCCGGTGCACCCGGTGGGCGGCCCGGTGGTCCTGGTGGCGGCCGGCCTGGGTTTGGTCCCCGTCCTGGTGGGGGAGGGCCGCCCGGGTCCCGTGGCGGTCCTGGCGGTGGTGGCCGTGGCGGTCCGGGTGGCGGTCCTGGCGGTCGTGGCTTCGGTGGCTTCCGTGGCCCACGGCCCAAGCGCCGCAGGGGCGGCCGTCGCCGGGAGGAATTCGAGTCGATGGGCGCACCCCAGCTCGAGAACCGTCCCGAGATCTCGGTTGAGGGCCTCATCCGTGTCCCGCATGGCGTCACTGTCCAGGACCTCGCCGACCGTATGGGCCGGCCCGCCGGCGACCTGATCCGCATCCTGATGCAGATGGGCGAGATGCTCACCGCCACCCAGTCGATGTCGGACGACGCGATCGCCCTGCTCGCCGACGAGATCGGCGCGCGCATCGAGGTCGTCGACCCGGCCGATGCCGACGCCTTCCAGCAGATCCAGGGTTGGGAGGACGCGCAGGCGGACCGGGACGAGGACCTGGTCCCACGCCCGCCGGTCGTCACCGTCATGGGCCATGTCGACCACGGCAAGACCAAGCTGCTCGACGCGATCCGTCACACCGACGTGGTCGCCGGGGAGGCTGGCGGCATCACTCAGCACATCGGCGCCTACCAGGTCCACGCCGGTGAGGACGGCCGCCTGGTCACCTTCATCGACACGCCGGGCCACGAGGCGTTCACCGCCATGCGTGCCCGCGGCGCCGCCGTCACCGACATCGCCGTGCTGGTGGTCGCCGCCGACGACGGCGTGATGCCGCAGACGGTGGAGGCGATCAACCACGCCAAGGCGGCCGGGGTGCCGATCGTGGTGGCGGTCAACAAGATCGACAAGCCCGAGGCCAACCCGATCCGGGTGCGCCAGCAGCTCACCGAGTACGACCTTGTGGCCGAGGAGTACGGCGGCAAGACCCAGTTCGTCGACGTCTCCGCCAAGGCCAACCTGAACCTCGACACGCTGGTCGAGACCATTCTGCTGGTCGCCGACGTCGAGTTGAACCTCAAGGCGAACCCCAACCGGCGCGCACAGGGCACCATCATCGAGGCGCACTTGGACAAGGGCCGCGGCCCGGTCGCGACCATCCTGGTGCGGCGCGGCACCCTGCACGTCGGCGACGCTATCGCCGTCGGCACCACCTTCGGGCGCGTGCGCGCCATGTTCGACGAGAACGGCAAGGAGGTCACTGCGGCGCTGCCCGCCCAGCCGGTGCAGGTCCTCGGCCTCTCGGCCCCGCCGAGCGCCGGCGACGAGGTGCGCGCAGTCGCCGACGAGCGGGTCGCCCGCTCGATCGCGCAGACCCGCGAAGCACGCCAGCGCCAGGCCGAGATCGCCACCACCAGGGCGCCACGCCTGGAGGACCTGTTCGCCCGGATCAAGGAGGGCCAGCTCCAGGAGTTGCCGCTGGTCATCAAGGCGGACGTGATGGGCTCGGTCGAGGCGATCGACGACGCCCTGAACAAGCTCGACGTCCCCGAGGTGCGCATGCGCGTGCTACAGAAGGGTGCCGGCGCGATCACCGAAAACGACGTCAGCCTGGCTGCGGCCAGCAAGGCGATCATCATCGGCTTCTCGGTGCGGCCCACCCCGGCAGCCCGCGAGCTGGCCCTCCGGGAAGGCGTCGACATCCGCCTGTACTCGGTCATCTACAAGGTGGTCGAGGACATCGACAGGGCGCTCAAGGGCCTGCTCGCCCCCGAGTTCGAAGAGCGCGCCCTCGGCACCGCCGAGGTGCGGCAGCTGTTCCGGGTGCCGCGCATCGGCGTGGTCGCCGGGTCCTACGTCACCGCGGGCGAGGTCACCCGCAGTGCCAAGGCGCGGCTGGTCCGCGACGGCGTGGTCGTCTACGACGGACGTATCGACTCGCTGCGCCGCTTTAAGGACGATGTGCGCTCGGTCGCGACCGGTTACGAGTGCGGCATCGGCCTGGAGAACTATGGGGACATCCACGAAGGCGACCAGATCGAGGCCTACGAGATGGTGGAGGTGCCAAGATGACGGGAACCGCCGTCTTGGCACCTTGAGATGGATCGTCGGCCCAAGGCCGGTACCAAGCCTTGATGTCTATGTTCGTCGCACTGCTGCAACTGGACCTGCGCCTGCCCGACGCCACCTCGCTGAAGGACAAGCGCTCGGTCGTCAAGGGCCTGGTGGCCGAACTCCGCCGGCTGAACTGCTCGGTCGCGGAGGTCGACCACCAGGACCTGCGTCAGCGCGCCACGCTGGCGGTTGCCGCTGTGGCTGAGGAGGGCTTCCATGCCCGCAAGGTGCTTGTCAGCGCGGAGCGGGAGGTGGAGCGCAACCCCAGCGTGGAGCTGCTCTCCAGCCACGTGACGATGTACGGGCCGGAGGACGGCTGAACGATGGCCAAGCCAAGCTATCCACGTGCCAGACGCCTGGCCGAGACGGTCAGGCGCCTGGTCACCGAATGGCTCGAGCACGAGCGCGCCGCCGAGCGCCAGCGTGGGCTCCCGTATGGGCTGCTGACCATCACCGACGTGCGCGTCACCCCAGACCTGCACCACGCCACCGTCTTCTACACGGTCCTTGGCGCTGGCACTGACGACCAGGCAGACACCGAAACGACGCTGGCCGAGGCGACCCCACGGGCGCGGACCTACGTGGCGAAGCATGTGCGGCTGCGGCATGCGCCGACGCTAGAATTCGTCTCCGATGACGTGCCTGGACGTAGTGCGCGGATCGACCAGCTGCTCGCCGAGATCCAGCGGGACGAGCCTGACGCCGACGCCGACGCCGCGCCCGGCCCCGACCAGCCACAAGGCCCACAAGGCAAGGAAGGCTCGGAGCGATGACCATCAAGACCCAGGACTGGGAGGCGGCAGCAGTCGCGATCGCCGAGGCCGAGCAGGCCGTGATCTCCTGCCATGTGCATCCGGACGGCGACGCCCTCGGCTCAGCCCTGGCGCTGCACCGTGCGCTCGCCAACGACGGCCGCAAGCCGGTGGTGAGCTTCTCTGAGCCGTTCACGGTTGCGCGGCAGTACCGCTTCCTGCCGGGGATCGAGGAGCTGACCCCACCGGACCAGATCTCCCGCGCGGCAGATCTGTTCGTCTGCTTCGACGCGGGGTCCCTCGACCGGCTCGGCAGCCTAGTCGACGCCTTCGAGGGCGCCGCCCGCACTATCGTGGTCGACCATCACGCCTCCAACACCCGCTTCGGCGACGTGAACCTGGTGGACCCGTCCGCGCCGGCCAGCGCGGTCCTGTGCCGCGAGCTGCTGCGCCGCCTCGACCTCCCACTCGACCCGCAGATCGCCACCGACCTGTATACCGCGCTGGTCACCGACACCGGCCGCTTCCAGTATCAGTCGACCGTGCCCGAGACGCACCTACTGGCCGCGGAGCTGCTGGCCGCCGGCGTCAAACAGTACGAAGTCGCCAAGGCGGTCTTCGAGACCAACGACATCGGCTACCTGCGCCTGCTCGCCGACGTGCTCGCCCGCATCCAGCAAATCCCCGCCGCCTCACTGGTCTGGACCTGGGTCACCCAGGCCGACCTGGCCCGGCACGGCATCGACATGGAGCAGACCGAGAGCCTGATCGACCTGGTGCGCACCGACGGCAGCGCCGACGTCGCCGCGGTCCTCAAGGAGCAGCCCGACGGCACCTACAAGGTTTCGCTGCGCTCCAAGGGCGGCGCCAACGTCGGCCAACTCGCCACAGCCGTCGGCGGTGGCGGCCATGCCCTCGCCGCCGGATTCACCTCCGACCTCGACGTCGAGGCCACCATCCAGCGGATCGTCGCCGCCTTGCAGGCGGCGTAGGCGCGGTGAGGGTGGGCGTGGACGGCGTGCTGGTCTGTGACAAGCCGGCAGGGATGACCTCGCACGACGTGGTCGCCAGGATCCGCAGGCTCGCCGGGCAGCGCCGGATCGGGCATGGCGGCACCCTCGACCCGCCCGCCACCGGCGTGCTGGTGGTCGCGCTGGGCCGCGTCACGCGCCTGCTCCCGTTCCTGCCCATGGAACCCAAGCGCTACCTGGCCACCATCGCCTTTGGGTCGGAGACCGACACCCTCGATGCCGCTGGCACAGTGACCGCGACCGCGCGGGCGGAGCAGATCGATGAGGAGGGCGTGGCCGCGGCGCTCACCCGGCTTACCGGCGCGCAGCAGCAGGTGCCGCCGATGGTGTCGGCAGTCAAGCTCGGCGGCGAGCGCCTCTACGCCAAGGCGCGCCGCGGCGAGACCGTGGACCGCGCCGCCCGGCCGATCACCGTCCACGCCCTCGACCTTCGCGGCTTCCAGGGCGGCCCGGCGCCGCTGGCCACCGTCGCGGTGACCTGTTCCGGCGGCACCTATGTGCGGGTGCTCGCCGCCGACCTCGGCCGCGCCCTCGGCAGCCTCGCCCACCTCGCCAGCCTGCGCCGCACCGCTGTCGGACCGTTCACCGAGCAGACCGCCCACGCCCTCGACGAGCTGGAGGGCGCAGCGCTCGAGCAGCTGCTGCTGTCACCTGCCGCCGCCATGGCTAGCGGCGCCGCCGCAGTGCGGGCGCTCTCCGACCAGGAAGCCGCCGCGCTGGCCACCGGCCAGTCCCTCGACCCCACCGGGCTTGGCGAGCCGGTCGCGGCGATCGCCCCGGACGGCCGCCTGGTCGCAGTCATCCAGGACGCCGCCGGCCGCGCCCGCCCCCGGGTCGTGCTGCAGTGAGGGCATCTTGTCCACCGGGGGTCTACCGCTCGGCTGTCCTGGGTCATCGGATGCGGTGGCGGGGGCCTCGCTCTTGAGCCCTCCGGACCCCCCGTGGTCGCTTCTTGGGCTCAGCCAGGTTCCGCCCGACCTGGAGGCGACCGTGGTCACCATCGGGATGTTCGACGGCGTGCACCGAGGCCACCGGGTGCTGCTTGACCGGGTGGTCGAGGAGGCTGCCACCCGCGGGCTGCCGCCCGCCGCGATCACCTTCGACCGCCACCCCATGGAGGTGCTGCGACCCGGCAGCCACCCGCGGCTGCTCACGACGCTACGGCAGAAGGTCGCGCTGCTCGCCGACGCCGGCATGGCCTATGTGCTGGTGCTGCCGTTCACCCTGGAGCTGTCGCGCGTGTCGGCGGAGGAGTTCGCCGAGCAGGTGCTGTTCGTCGCTATGCGGGCACGGGCGGTGGTGGTCGGCGCCAACTTCCGCTTCGGCCACAAGGCCACCGGCGACCTGGCGCTGCTCGCCGAGCTGGGCCAGCCACGCGGCGTCGAGGTGATCGGCATTCCCCTCCAGGTCCTTGATTCATCGGGGGGCCCCGTCGGCGAGGCGGTGTCCTCGACCCGTGTCCGCGCGGCCTTGACCGACGGCGACGTCGAGCACGCCGCTCGTCTGCTCGGCCGTCCTTACACCCTCGAAGGCCATGTCGTCACCGGCCACCGGCGCGGCCGCCTGCTCGGCATGCCGACCGCGAACCTGGCGGTGCCCGCACGCATCGCCGTGCCAGCCATCGGCGTGTACGCCGGTCATCTGACCGCCGGGGGCCTTAAGGGGCTTCCCGCCGTCACCTCGGTCGGCGTGCGGCCCCAGTTCGGCGGGACCGAGTTGAGCGTCGAGACCTACGTGATCGATTTCGAAGGCGACCTCTACGGCCGCCGGGTCACAGTCTCGTTCGAGTACCGCCTGCGCGGCGAGGGGACCTTCCCGAGCGTCGCCGACCTGGTGGCGCAGATGCAGGAGGACGTGCGCCAAGCGAGGCATCTGCTCGGCATGACAGGGCGGTGATAATCTGTACGGTGGGTGGCTGGGTTTCATACATGATCCGGCTGCCGCCTGGGACGCGGGACCTCGCGGCGTTGGCGCGCCTCGGTGCCCCCAGGCAGATTCCGCATCATTCAGGAAGGACAGCGACCCATGCTGGTCAAGGAAGCCAAGACAAAGATCATCACGGACTACGCCACCAAAACGGGCGACACCGGCTCACCCGAGGTCCAGGTGGCGTTGCTCACCGAGCGGATCAACCAGCTCACCGAGCATCTGCGAGTCCACAAGCACGACCATCACTCGCGCCGTGGCCTGCTGCAGATGGTCGGCCGCCGCCGGCGGCTGCTCCGCTACCTGCGCAGCAACGAAGTCGCCCGCTACCGGGCGCTGATCGAGCGGCTTGGCCTGCGCCGCTGACGGCAGGGAGTTAGGCGGACGAGGAGAGGCGGTGTCGCCACTGGTGGAATGAGCCGAGCATGACGGGTCTTGCGGCGACCGCCCGTGCCAGTTGTCAGTGGTGAGCCCTGGACGTACAGGTGAGATTAATTCAAACCCAGGCCTCCAGGCCTTTCGACTGAGAACTGGCACATCCGCCGCTCGCTGATCACTCGTCAAGCTCGCCACGCGGCCTTCGGGACCGAACCCGGAAGATGCCGCGGCCCAGGATGGCGTCCGCCAAATTCGCCGGAGTCCGGCGTGCGGGCACCACCGGAGCAACGTCCGCGATCCATTTGCAGCGGGCGAAAGACGATAAGGAGACACAACTTCATGGCAGTTCATCGCATCCACGGCGCCGTCGGCGGCCGGGAGATGTACCTGGAAACCGGCAAGCTGGCCGGGCTGGCTGGCGGCGCCGTGGTCGCCGGCATCGGCGAGACCCAGGTCCTGGTCACCGCGACCGCCGGCAAGAGTCCCAAAGAGCAGCTCGACTTCCTCCCGCTCACCGTCGACGTTGAGGAGCGGATGTACGCCGCCGGCAAGATCCCCGGCGGCTTCTTTCGTCGTGAGGGGCGGCCGTCGGAGACCGCCATCCTCACCGCGCGGCTGATCGACCGGCCACTGCGCCCGTCCTTCCCCAAGGGGCTGCGCAACGAGATCCACGTGATCGCCACGATCATCTCCGCCGACATGGAGAACAACCCCGACATGGTCGCCATCAACGGCGCGTCGGTCGCGGTCCAGCTCGCCGGCATCCCCTTCTCCGGCCCGGTCGGCGCAGTCCGCCTCGGCCGCCTCGGCACCGAGTGGCTGGTCAACCCCACCTATGCCGAGCTTGAGGAATGTACCTTCGACATGGTGGTCGCCGGGCGCCAGAACGAGGCCGGCGGGGTCGACATCCTCATGGTCGAGGCCGAGGCCACCGAGCGCGCCGTCGCCTTGATGGAGGACGGCGCGCCCAAGCCCACCGAGGAGGCGCTCGGGCTCGCGCTCGAGCTGGCCAAGCCGCACATCGCCACCGCCTGCCAGCTGCAGGTGGCGCTGGTCCGCGAGGCCGGCGTCCAGTCCAAGGAGTACCCGCTGTTCAGCGAGTACGGCGAGGACGTCGGTGGGGTAGTGCGTGCCACCGTCCAGGCAGGGACCCGCGAGGCGATCACCATCGCCGACAAGGCCGCCCGCGAGGCGCGCCTCGACGAGCTCAAGGCCGAGGCCGCCCAGGCCGCCACCGAGCAGCTCGGCGACGCGCTCAGCGGCCGTGAGCGGGAGGTGTCGGCCGCGTTCCGCAGCCTCACCAAGGAACTGGTCCGCCAGCGCGTGGTCAAGGACGCCAAGCGCATCGACGATCGCGGCCCGCGCGACATCCGGCCGCTGGAGGCCGAGGTGGGCATCGTGCCGCGCGCGCACGGCTCCGGGCTGTTCCAGCGCGGCGAGACCCAGGTGCTCAACATCACCACCCTCGGCATGGTCCGCATGGAGCAGATCGTCGATACCCTCGACCCCGAGGACCGCAAGCGCTACATGCACCACTACAACTTCCCGCCGTTCTCTACCGGCGAGACCGGCTTCATGCGCGGCCCCAAGCGCCGCGAGATCGGCCACGGCGCCCTCGCCGAGCGGGCGCTGCTGCCGGTGATCCCCGACAAGGAGGAGTTCCCCTACGCGCTGCGGCTGGTCAGTGAGGTGCTGTCGTCCAACGGCTCCACCTCGATGGCGTCGGTGTGCGCCTCGACCTTGTCGCTGATGGACGCCGGCGTGCCGATCAAGGCCCCGGTCGGCGGCATCGCCATGGGCCTCATCGCCGAGGGCGGCGAGTACGTCACCCTGACCGACATCCTCGGCGCCGAGGACGCCTACGGCGACATGGACTTCAAGGTCGCCGGCACCCGCGAGTTCGTCACCGCGCTGCAGCTCGACACCAAGCTCACCGGCATCCCGAGCGAGGTGCTGATCGCCGCGCTGGGGCAGGCCCGCGACGCCCGCATGGTGATCCTGGACGTGATCCAGGCCGCCATCCCCGAGCCGCGCGACGAGGTCAACCGGCTCGCCCCACGGGTCCACGTCGAGCAGATCCCGGTCGCCAAGATCGGCGAGCTGATCGGCCCCAAGGGCAAGCGCATCAACGAGATCCAGGCCACCTCTGGCGCGGAGATCTCGATCGAGGACGACGGCCGGGTGTTCATTGGCGCCACCGACGGCGACCAGCTCGACATCGCCCTGAAGATGATCCGCGAGCAGATGAACCCAGTCATGCCGCAGGCCGGCGAGCGCTACCTCGGCACGATCGTCAAGACCACCACCTTCGGCGCCTTCATCTCGCTGACACCGGGCAAGGACGGGTTGCTGCACATCTCCAAGCTCGGCAAGAAGGGCCAGCGCGTCCGCGCCGTCGAGGACGTCGTCAATGTCGGCGACAAGCTGCTGGTCGAGGTGACCGAGGTCGACCGGCAAAACCGCATCTCGCTGCGGCGTGTCGACGACGACGAGGCGGCGGCCCCGACCACGGCGGCGCCCACCGACGGCGACGCCGACTCCAGCCAGAGCCAGGACGGCTGAACCGCGGATGAAGGCCGACGTCTTCGAGCGCACCGAACTGCCTGGCGGCCTGCGGGTCCTGACCGAGCGCATGCCCAGCGTGCGCTCGGTCGCGCTCGGCATCTGGGCCGGCGTGGGATCGCGAGACGAGACCCCACGCCTGGCCGGCGCCTCGCACTACCTGGAGCACCTGCTGTTCAAGGGGACCAGCCGGCGCTCCGCCCGCGACATCGCCGAGGTGATGGACGCGGTCGGTGGCGAGACCAACGCGTTCACCTCCAAGGAGTACACCTGCTTCTACGCCCGCACGCTCGACCGCGACCTGCCGCTCGCGGTTGACGTGCTGGTGGACATGCTGTGTTGCTCCAAGCTGGCCAGCGCCGACGTCGAGGCCGAACGCACCGTGATCCTGGAAGAGATCGGGATGCACAACGACGCGCCCGACGACATCGTCCACGACCTGTTCGCCGAGGCGCTGTTCGGCGGCCACCCACTCGGCCGCCCCGTGCTCGGCTCCGCCACCTCGATCGGCGCGATGAGCCGCGACCAGGTCGCCCGCTACTGGCGCCGCCACTACGTCCCAAGCAACCTGGTGGTCGCCGCCGCCGGCAACTGCCGCCACGACCAGGTCGTGGAGTTGGTCAGCGCGGCCTTCGGCCAGGTCGCCAGCCGCTCCGGGCCGGGCACCGCCGCCGCGAGCCAAGGCCAGGGCCAGGCCGCGGCGAGCGTCGCGGAGCGGCGCACCCCGCGCGCCTACCGTGGCGTGCTGGTCCGGCACAAGCCCACCGAGCAGGCCCACGTGGTCCTCGGCACCCGGGGGTTGTCACGCTCCGACCCGCGCCGTTTCGCCCTCGGCGTCCTCAACATCGCCTTTGGCGGCGGCATGAGCTCGCGGCTGTTCCAGGAGGTCCGCGAGCAGCGCGGCCTGGTCTACTCGATCTACTCCTACAGCGCGCAGTACAGCGAGACCGGCTCGTTCTCGATCTATGCCGGGGCAGCGCCCAAGCGCATCCACGACGTGCTCGCGATCGTCCGCGAGGAGCTCGACCGTGTCATCGCCGAGGGCATCGGCGAAGCGGAGCTCGAACGCGGCAAAGGCCACCTCAAGGGCTCCCTGGTCCTCGGCCTGGAGGACACCGCTGCCCGGATGACCCGCCTCGGCAAGTCCGAGATCACCAGTGGCGAGATCCTCTCCATCGACGAGATCATCAGCCGCGTCGACGCCGTCACCGACGCCGATGTCCGCGCTCTCGCCAAGGAGGTCCTCGGCGACAGCCCCCGCGCCCTCGCCCTCATCGGCCCCTTCGACGCCGACGGCTTCGAGCAGTACATCGCCTGACCAGTAGGGGCTGTGGATAACCTTCGCGCTGATAGTTAGCTTTGGGCTATGCTCCGTGGTAGCACGCTGCTACCATCGGAGGTATGGCTATGACACTACGACTCTCCGACGAAGAGACCGAACTGCTGCGCCGGCAGGCCGAGCTTGAGGGGCGCTCCATGCACGAGGTCGCCCGCTTGGCGATCCTCGACCGTATTCGGGGTGCGCAGGTAGTTGCGTATGCCAGGGAAGGCGCCGAGCGCTACCAGGAGCTGTTGGACCGCCTCAGGGATGCCTGAGCAGTGGCTATCCAGTACCTGACAGTCGAAGAACTGATTCAGGTCGCCGAGCAGGCCACTGGAAAGCTCGTGGAGATCCGCGACTACGGGTTGCTCGACGCCGCCGCACATCGTCCCCAGGCCAGTGCCTTCGGCCAGGACGCCTATCCGACCCTCCATGAGAAAGCCGCTGCGCTGCTTGAGTCCATTGCCCGCAACCACGCGCTGGTGGATGGCAACAAGCGAACGGCGTGGCTTGCCACCTACGTGTTCTACCGGTGCAACGGCTGCGTGCTGGATGCGCCGACTGACGAGGCATTCGCGCTGGTCCTCGATGTTGCGGTCGGCGCGCGTCCGGTTTTCGAAAGCGCGAGGGCGCTCGCGGGGTGGGCGCGTCCCGCCTGATCGGGCGGCTCGTCAGCGGTTGTCGGTGTTGTTGCTGGTGGCGTCGTCTTCGCCGTATTCGGCGCCGAGGCGGCGGTCGGGGACGATGGCGTGGTAGCGGCCGAATTCGTGGAGGCCGACGGATTCGGCGACGCGGGCGGAGGCGTAGTTGTCGGGGGCGTGGTTGTAGAGGACCGCGCGGCCTTCGCTGAGGACGGTGCGGGCGGCGGCGGCAACGACCGCGCGGCCGAGACCGCGGCCGCGGGCGGCTTCGGCGGTGCCGACGGAGATCTCGCGGAGGCGGTCGTCGTAGCGTTTGAGGACCGCGGTTGACAGCACCGTGCCGTGGTCGCCCAGGACCACCCAGGCCTCGCCGGTGAAATGCCCGTGGACCCAGTCGGGCAGGCGTGGATCGATGGCGTCGAGCACGGTGACCTCGACGGCCGGCGGCGGGATCGCCACGCCGGTGCGGGCGACCCCGGAGAACAGGTGCCCAGGGAGCCTGGCCGCGACCGCTTCCAGGGCGGGCAGCAGCGTGGCCGGCCCGTGCAGGTGCTGGCGCAGCAGGGGCGCATGGCGTGGCGCGACCGCGAGCACCGCGCCGCCTTCGCGGCTGAAGGCGCGGACCGGTAGGCTCGGATGCTCAACCTCGGCGATGGCGACCTCGCCTGGCACCAACCGGTCCATCGGCAACCGGAACCGGTCGGCGAGCACCGCCATGACGACCGCTTCGTTGTCTACCGATGCGAGCATGACGCCAGCGTAGCCGCCGGTGACCACCAATCGCCACGGGCAGACGCAGCACCCCGGCAGGCCCGCGTCTGACGCGGAGGCCTGAAACCCACAAATAGGTTGTCCTGGTCGCGACGGCCCGTCGCATTCCGCCAGGATGGACGCAACGCGGTATCCTGACAGGCCGTCAGGTCCACGTCTCAGCGATGGATGAACGGCCAGCGTCGAGCCCACCCCGGAAGGGGTCCGGGGAACCCTTAGGGGTGCCCCGGTGGGATAAGACTCTCGTCACCAGCGGCGGTACAACCCACTATGGGAGGGCAGATGCGCATCGGAGTCCTCGGAGCGACCGGGCGGATGGGGCAGGCGGCGTGCCGTGCGGTCGTGGCCGCCGACGATCTCGAACTGGTCGGCGCCGTGGCCGGCCAGCGGGGGAGGGGCCACGACCTACGGGAGCTGGTCCCCGAAGCGCCTGGCGGCGTGATCGTGGGTGCCACCCCCGCCGACCTGCTCGCGGCCAAGGCCGAGGTGGTGGTCGACTTCTCCGCTCCCGCCGCGACCATGGCCGCCTCCAGGGCGCTGCTACCCGAGGGGGTACACCTGATTTCCGGCACCACCGGCCTGCCAGACGGCGCCCTGGAGGAGCTGCGCGCCCTCGCCGGCGGGCCGGCGGGCGGCCATGCCGTGTGGGCGCCGAACTTCGCTCTCGGCGCCGTCCTGGCCACCTATTTCGCCACTATCGCGGCGCGCTACTACGCGGCGGCGGAGGTCATCGAGCTGCACCACGCCGGCAAGGCCGACGCGCCCTCCGGGACCGCGCTCCGCACCGCCCAGGCGATCGCCGCCGCGCAGCGCCGGGAGGGGGATGCCTCCAGCCCGAGCCAGCGCCAGAGTCGCGAATCCGTCAGCGGCGTCCGTGGCGGTGAGGTCGACGGGGTGCGGGTCCACTCGGTGCGTCTGCCCGGCCTGGTCGCCCACCAGGAGGTCATCTTCGGCGGGCAGGGCGAGCTGCTCACCGTGCGCCACGACTCCCTGGACCGCACCTCGTTCATGCCCGGCGTGCTGCTGGCGGTCCGCACGGTCGCCTCCCGGCCCGGGCTCACCGTCGGCCTCGAGTCGCTGCTGGAGCTGGCATGACCGCCGCACCGTCGCCGCCGACCTGGTGGGTCGAGCCGTTCTCCGAGGAGGAGCGGGCCACGCTCGCACCCTGGTTCACCAACACCGACCGGCCGGTGTTCGCCCTGCGGAACCTCCCAGAGGCGGTCAAGGGGGCGCTGTTCTCGCGCTACTCGCGCAGCACCAAGAGCCTGCGGCGGTTGTTCCTGGACGAGTTCGCCGCCGACCTGCCCACGACGCCGCCGGCCGAGCCGGTCGGCGAGGCGCGCGCCGCCGCGCTCTACCATCGTGTCCTGGACCAGTACGGGGACGACTCGGTGGCGCAGCTCGGCGGCGCCCACGTTGCCTGTGAGCAGGCATCGAACCTGCTCACCAAGGCGCTGGAGTGGGGTCGGCTGGCCGCCTACCTGGAGCAGTCCACCCGCTACGTCTCCTACACCGACCGTCCCGGCGGGCGCTGGCGCTACCACCTCGACCCGGACGTCGCTGCCGACCCGGAGCTCGGCCCGGAATACCAGCGGGTGCTCGACGACCTCTTCAGCACCTACAGCGAGCTGCTGCCGGCGCTGCTCGGATACTTGGAGGAGCGGCTGCCCCGCGATCCGGCATCCAGCGAGCCGGCTTGGCGCCGCGCGCTCAAGGCGCGCGCTCTGGACGGGCTGCGCGGCCTGCTGCCCGCAGCGACCACCTCCAACGTCGGCATCTACGCCAGCGCGCAGTCCTACGAGGCGCTGCTGCTGCGCCTGCGCGCCCACCCGCTGCCCGAGGCGCGCGCCGCCGCCGCGCTGCTGCTGCAGGAGCTGCGCCAGGTGATCCCGGTGTTCCTCACGCGGGTCGACCGTGAGGATCGCGGCGTGGCCTGGTCCCGCTACCTGGCCGAGACCGCCGATGAGACCGCCAAGGTGGTTGACGCGCTGCTTGGCGACCCCGACCCCGCCGCCGCCGGCGAGGGCGAGGGGGCACCATCGGTGCGCCTGGTCGAGTTCGATCCGGCCGCCGAGGACAAGGTCCTCACCGCGATCGCTTACCCCCACCTGCGGGTGGGGGAGGAGGCCGTCGCCGCCCGCGTCGCACGGCTCAGCGCCGAGGAGCGCGCGCGGCTGCTCACCGCCTACGTCGGGCAGCGCGGCAACCGGCGGCACCGGCCCGGGCGCGCCTTCGAGCGTGCCCTCTACACCTTCGACGTGGTCGCCGACTACGGCGCCTTCCGCGACCTGCAGCGCCACCGCATGTGCACGATCGTGTGGCAGCCGCTGCGCCCGGACCTCGGCTACGGCATCCCCGCCGACATCGAGGCCGCCGGGCTCGGGGAGCGCTTCGCCGCCGCCATGCGCGCCTCGGCCGCGTTGTACCGGGCGCTGGCGCCGCGGTTCCCGGCGCAGGCGCCCTATGCGGTCAGCCTCGCCCACCGGGTCCGCTTCGCCATCACCCTGAACGCCCGCGAACTGCTGCACCTGGCGGAGCTTCGCTCCGAACCGCAGGGCCACCCCGCCTACCGCGTGGTGGCACAGCAGTTGCACCGCCTCATCGCCGAGCAGGCAGGCCATCACGGCCTGGCCGAGGCGATGCGCTACGTGGTCCACGACGATGCCGATTCCGGTCCCGGTCTCGGCCGCCTCGCCGCCGAGGAGCGCACCGAGGCCCGCCGCGCCGCCAGCGGGGGGATGCCGCCCTGAGCCGCCTCAGGCTGCGGTTGCCGCAGCGCAGCGCCGGAACGGTGAGGCCGCGCGACAGCGGGGTCCTGGTCGGGCTCTCGTTCATCGGCCTGGTACTGGTGCTGCTGTTCTGCGGTGGTGCCTTCGGCGTCCTCGCCACCAAGGCCACCGACTCGAACCTGGCCACGCAGCCGCTCACAGGGTCGCCGCCCGCGCCCGGTGACCAGGCCATGAGCGCGCTGCAGGACGCGGTGCTGCGGCGCTTCCGCCAGCTCATGCGCGTCCGGCAGCAGGCCTTGGTGCAGCGCGACGCCGCCCTGCTCACCAGCATCTACACGCCCAACTCCCCGAACCTGCACCGAGACCAGCAGGAGATCGGCAGGCTCCTGCTGGGCCACGAACGCTGGGTGAACCTGACCCTGCCCGTCAGCGTCCTCCACGCCACTCAGGTCTCGAGCGGGCACTGGCTGGTCATTGCGGTCCTCGGCCGCTCCAGCGCTCGTCTCGTGACCCAGAACGGCCAACTGCTGCGCGACGTCCCCGGCAGGGAGGCTGTGTACTGGTGCGCCCTGTTCCAGGTCCAGGACGCGGCAGGCAGCGGTTTCCGGCTCTACCAGATGCTCGGAGGGACGTGAGCCTTACCCTGACTCGGCCGGCAGGGTGGCCGGTCCGGGCCGTTCCGCCGACGCCGCCGTGCGCCGCCCGAGCAGATACAGCAGCGCGCCGACCACCATTGAGGCAAGCGCGATGCCGCCGACCCAGTAGAACCAGTCGCCATAGGAGATCTGCGCGCCAAACAGCGAGACCGTGCCAGCGTCGTTGGAGATCAGCGCGGTCCACGAGCCGCTGAGGGTGGCGATGATGCCGATCAGCGAGGCCAGTGCGCCGACTACCGAGCAGACCCAGAACACCCCGGTGTTGGCGGCGCTGGCGAGGCGCCGCGCCGCGAACACGCCGGCGTAGCGGCGCATGATGACGAGCACGTCGACGAACAGCACCATCATCGACACGCACCAGATCACCGTCACCGCGGCCTGCAGGATGTCGTAGATCCTGGTCTGGGCGTCAACCTGATTGGCGCCGCCCGAGGCGACCGGCAGGATCACAAAGGCGAGCAGGGTGAACAGCACCGCGATGGCCGACTGCGTCCAGACCGCCACGTCCGGCACCTTGGCGGCGTTGACGTGGCTCATCGCGCGCGGCAGGCGCCGGTCCAGCCCGGAGACAAAGATCAGCCGCGCGAAGGAGTAGTTGTAGACCACGGTGATGAACAGGAAGAAGCCCGCGAGGATCAGCCCGACCAGATCCCCCCAGAAGGTGCCGAGCGAGATCTTGACCGCCACCGCCACCGCCACCGGCGCGGCCGAGGTGCCGCCCGCGGCCGGGACGGTGACCATCACCGCCCAGGTAGCGACCAGGTAGGCAACCATCACTGCGATCGAGCCCCAGAACAGGTAGCGGGTGATCGAGCGCACCTCCCTGATCTCCACCCCCATGTTGAGCGGCACCTCGACGCCGAGCAGCGCCAGGATCACCAGGCCGAAGAAGGTCCAGTTGGTGAAGTTGATGCCGCCCTTGTTGCCGGGCGCCCAGGTGGAGAGCTGCGCCGGGTTCGTCTCGGCGGCATGCCCGCCAGCCAGATGCACGATCCCGGCCAGCAGCATCAAGAAGATCGCCAGGCCGTAGAGGACCACCACGATGTTGACGATGTCCTGGGTGAGCCGGAAGCGCTGCACCGCCAGCAGCGCCGACAGCAGGATCAGGCCGATGATCACCAGGCCCTGGACTTTGACGTTCCAGGCGCCGACGGTGCCGGGGAACACGAAGCCGAGGAACGCCAGCGTGCCCACGCCGGTGGCCACCATCACCAGCACCCCCGGCCACCAGGCGCAGAAGCCAGCAAAGAAGCCCCAGAAGGCGCCGAACGCCTTGTGGGTCCACAGGTAGATCGAGCCTTCTCCAGGGAACATCAGCCCGAGCTGACCGGTGACGATCGCACCAGGGATCAGGAAGGCGACAAAGCCGAGGATCCACCAGCCGAACGCGGTCGGCCCGGCCGACTGGATGACCGCGGCATTGGTGATGAACAGCACGATGGCAAGGAAGATCGCCACCATGTCGAACGAGTTGAGTACCTTGGGCAGGATGCCACCCGAGACCCGCTCGGAGAGCAGCTCGCCGCCAGCGACCGGCTCCACCGTCGCCATCGTCCGTCCCCCTTCCCCTTCCGGTTCCGTCCCCCCTGAGCTGTGCGGCTAGAACTTCATGAAGTGGTGGAAGCACTCGAAGGCGGCATCCCCCGTGGCGAAGGCGGCCGCCTCGGCACGCTTGACGCGCACGTAGGCGTCGCGGCGCAGCGGCCCGAGCACATCCATCAGCAGCTCGTCGGCCTCCAGGGCATCCAGGGCCGCCGGCAGGGAGTCCGGCAGGCGGTCGATGCCGCGACGCCGCCGCAGCTCCGCCGGCAGCGTGTCCGGGTCGACGCCGACCGCCTCGCCGGGGTCGAGCTGGTTGCGGATGCCGTCCAGGCCCGCGTGGATATAGGCGCCGAGCGCGAGGTAGGGGTTGCCGGTGGCGTCGGAGCACTTCAGCTCCAGGTTGGTGGACGCCTCCTCAGCTCCCCACATGGGCGACGCGATCCGCACCGCCGCCTCCCGGTTGTCCGGGCCGAAGCACCGGTAGGCGCTGGACCAGGAGCGCGGGCCGAGGCGCCGGTAGCTGTTCACACTGCCGCAGGTGAGGGCGACCAGCGCCGGGAGATGGGCGAGCAGCCCGCCGATGAAGTGGTAGGCGAGCTGCGACAAGCCGTACTCGTCACCGGGGTCGTGGAACAGGTTGCGCCGCAGCTCGGCGTCCCACAGCGAGGCATGCAGATGGCAGCCGTTGCCCGCCTGGTCGGGAATGGGCTTCGGCGCGAAGGTCGCCCACAGCCCCTGCCGCGCCGCCACGCCGCGCGCGGTCTCCCGGTACAGGACCTGGTTGTCGGCGGCGCGCAGCGCGGGCGCGTAGCCGATCGACAGCTCCTGCTGGCCCCAGCCGAGCTCCGGGTAGTACTGCTCCACGACGAGCCCCTGTGCCTCCAGCGCCCGCACCAGCTCGATCACATAGCCGTGCGCCGCGCCGAAGCCGGTGGTCGAGAAGCACAGGCTCCGATCGACCGGCTCCAGCCGCTCCATCCCCTGGCCGGCGCCCTCGTCCGGCACGCGCCGGCCCAAGGTGAACTCCGGCTCGAAGGCGGCCTGCAGCGTGTAGCCCGCGCCGGCCAGCGCCGCCACGGCCTGCTTGAGGAAGCTCCGCGGGCACGCCTCCCACGGCTCGCCGTCCAACCGCACCATGTCCGCCAGCATCGCCCCGGCGCCGGGTGCGTATGGCAGCACCGCGAACGTCTCAGGGTCGGGTACCAGGCGGATCTCGCCGACCGGCCCGGTCCCCTCCACCGGCTGCAACTCGTCGAGCATGGTCATCGCCTGCATCGCCAGGGTCAGCCCGATGCCGCTGCGCAGCCGGCCCTCCAGCCCAGCCCGTCCGCTCGCCTTGCCCCGCACCACGCCGCCATGGTCGACGTACAGGAAGCGGACAAGCAGCAGATCCGGGGCCGCGTCGAGCTCTTGCGGCTGGTCGGGCCTGTCCCCGTGGCTCATGCGCTAAGTGTGGCGAATCCCGCTTCATCTGGCGAGCCCGCGTCAGGCCGCAAACGCTGTTTGTCGGTAGACAGTAATAAAGCCGACGAAGGTGTCAGGCCATGAGAATTTTCGAGCCACGCGGATTTCGGGTGGAATATAGATGAATTGAAGATGGCGGTCGAATAGATTTTCGGCGCCATCCCCGGGAACCTAATCGTACTGGTCCGTCAGCTTCTCCCGGCGTGTCCAACCAGGAGAAGATTGAAGTAGACTTTCCGTAGTGTTCGAGCTGAGCCAACCATGACGTCAATCCCGTTCGATCAATGCCGCGTCTGAACATCGACCTGCCGACCTGGGTCACCGCGGGCGGCCTCGTTGTGACGGTCGCCGGCTGGATGATTGGCCGCTACTGGACTCGGCGCAAGCTCACCTACCGGGTCCACCTCGACACGCCCATCGCCATGACACCCCACCACGCGCGGAACATGGTCGATCTGAAGTTCCAGCGGGGCGATCGCGAGATCCCGAACGCGAGCCTGGCGCTTCTCCGGGTGAAGAACGGCGGCAGTCTCGATATCAAGCGCGAAGACATGGAGCGGTCGCTCACGTTTACGTTCAAGGGTCGCGAGGTCATCGGTTTCGAGATACCAGAGGCCAAGCCCCTAACGCTCAAGGACATGATCATCGAGGACCCGGGCCCGGTGATCGGTGGCGAGAAGATCTCCCTCCCGAAGATCCCGCTGAACAAGAGGGACCGCTTCAAACTCCTGGTCCTGCTCTCAGGAACGGGAAATACCGTGAAGGGCGATGGCTATATCAGTGGCGGGCGGGTCGCTCGCGACGCCCCAAGAGGCGGCCCAAGCAACCGGAGCCTCCTTTTCGGCGGTGTGTTCCTGGCCCTGGTCGGGCTGCTCGCCGGGCTGCTGATACGGCCTGCACAAAGTCCTGCCCCCGGACCCGTCCGCTGCCTCGCTGGGCGGCTCCTTGTGGAAGGCTCGAGCGCCTTCACGCCCTTCGTCAAGGAAGTCAGCCTCGGCTACGTGAAGACCTGCCTCCATTCGCAGATCGACGTCGAGGGCATCGGCAGCTTGGAGGGCATCCTCGACCTGTCCAACAGCAGGCCCGGCGAGCGGTCTTCGCTGATCGCGGTGTCCGACGGGCCGGCTCCCGAGGGATCCAGCGTGCTGACAGCCCGCCCCATCGGCCTCGTCGTCGTGGTCAACAAGTCCACAGGCATTGGCCAGCTCACCTTGGACCAGCTTCGCGGCGTCTATGACGGGCGGTACCGCAACTGGAAGCAACTCGGCGGCCGGGATCAGACCATCAGCGTCGTGAGCCGCGACTCCCAGTCAGGAACACGCCGCGCGTTCGAGGCTCGCGTCCTCAACGGCGCCGAGCCGGCTGTCTCTTCCAACGACTGCGTCAAGAAGGACAGGAACGCCCGGGCCCCGGTCATCCGCTGTGAGCGGCGCACGACACGGGACCAGTTGAGCGCGGTCAACACCATCCCAGGGGCGATCGGCTACGCCGAGGCGTCCGCCTCCATCAGCTACGAAAACGTCGACCGCATTCAGTTGAACGACAGAGACCCGGACAGCAACCTCGTCCTGCAAGGCAAGTACCCCTTCTGGGCAGTCGAGTACTTCTATACCTACGGACCGCCGCAAGCCGGCACCCTCATGTCGACGTTCCTGGACTACATGAACACGGACACCGCGAAGAACATCCTGCGTCGCTACGGGGACGTCCCCTGCGTCGACCATCAGCAAAACCTCATGGGCACGCTCTGCAAGCCATAGCCCGTCGCCCCGGCGGAACCGTTCTGCGACATCATGTGGTCCACCTTGTTTCGTCCTGCTTCTCGGGTGATCGCTGGAAGCCTTCTGGAGCGGAGGCGGAGGTGCGACAGGCCGACCAGTATTCGCGAATCGCGGCGATCGTCACTCGGATCCCGCTGGACGTCGCCAGCAGGGAGATGGCTGCGGCGTTCCGGTCCGAGGTCGCCGCGCTGGGGCGGCTGCCCGGGACGTCGCAGGACGACGTCCTGGAGGGCGTGCGCCGCAGCCTGCTGCGCTGGTGGCGCTGGCTGGTGCTGGGGATGGCACCAACCGACGAGGAGTTCGAGCCGCTGCGTGCCTGGGCCCGTGCGCGAGCGGGGGAGGGGGTGCGGCTCGAAGACCTCCTGCGGGTGTTCGGGATCGGCGGCCAGGTGGGATGGGAGCTGCTCCGCCGCCACGCGCGCAGCGACGAGACCGATGCGCTGCTGGACGCGGCAGGGCTGCTGCTCCGCTACGTGGACCGGATCTCGGCGGTGGTCGCCGACATCTACCTCGCCGAGCGCGACGTGCTCCTGTCGGAGGAGGAGCGGCAGGCGCGGGACCTGCTGGAGCGCCTCAGCGGCGGCGCGCCCCTCGAGCTCGGCGACCGCGAGCTGGCCGAGCGGCTTGGCGTGACGGTGGAGGAGGCGTACGCGCCCTTCGTGATCGTGTTGCCCGGGCGGCCGCTGCGGCGGCATGCGTCGCTGGCTGCGCGCCTGCGGCGGCAGGGCTGGAAGCTCGCGGTCACCGACGGGGCCCGCGTCATCGGCCTCACCGGCAGCAGCAGGCCACTCGACGTGGCCGCCCTCGGGGAAGGGCCAGACGTCCTGCTGGCGACAGCGGCGGCGACGCCACGTGCCGACGGCGAGCTCGCCGACGTCCGCCAGGACGTGGCCGCACTGGCGGCGTACGGCTGCGAGGCTGGCGTGCGCGGCGTGCTCCGGGCCGAGGAGCATCCAGTCGAGCTGCTCATGGCCCGGTCGCCGGGCCCGGCGGCGCGGCTCCGCTCCAGGGTGCTCGAGCCGCTGGCCGCTTCGGAGCACGAGGAGCTGCTCCGCACCCTCCGCGCCTTCGTCGCCCACCACTACGACCGCGCCGCCACCAGCGAGGCGCTGCACGTGCACCGCAACACGCTCGCCTACCGCCTTCGCCGCATCGAGCGGCTCACCGGCCTGGACCTGGCGAGCGCGCGGGACCTGGCCTGCGTGTACCTGGCGCTCGGGATCAGCGCCGGTGAGGTCGCGCCACCCAGCCCCGATTCCTGAGCCTTGTGCAGCTGCACAGGCGCGGCGCGCCAAATTCGTCCGGCCGTCATTGAACCGCCCCGGCGCGGCCAATAGCGTCGCACATAGGAGCAGCGTGCGGGAGGGAGCAGGGCATGCGCCACCACAGGAACCAGTTCCGCCGGCTTGCGTTGACCATCCTCCTCGGCCTGGCGGTGGCAGGGGGCGCGCTCACGCCGCAGGCGCAGGCCGCCACGGCGCAGCCGCAGGCAGCAAGCGAGGTCCACTTCTCGTGGCTCCAGGGATTCGACGATCCCGCCACCCCTGCCAACCTCGACCGCGTCGGCGTGCTCAAGGTCGGGTCCGACCGGGCCAGGGACGTGCTCGTCCTGAGCCCCGGAACCTCGGCAGGCGCCGGTTACTTCCTGCCACTCGCGCAGGACATCGTGAGGCGCACCCTCGGCCGTTGGCAGGTCTGGTCCGTGGAGCGCCGGGAGAACCTCCTCGAAGACCAGTCCGTGCTCGACCAAGCCAAGCAGGGGACGGCCACCCCGCAGCAGCTGTTCGACTACTACCTCGGCTGGCTGGTCAACCCGAGCATCACCACCCACTTCCAGCCGGTGCCGGACGCAACGGTCCCGTTCGCACGCGGTTGGGGCATGAACGTCGAGATCCAGGACCTCCACCGTGTGGTCGAGGCCGCCCGCCAGCACGGCCGCCGGGTGGTGCTGGGCGGCCACTCCCTGGGCGGAGCGATCACCACCGCCTACGCCACCTGGGACTTCAGCGGGAAGCCCGGCGCGCGGGACCTCGCCGGCCTGGTCTACATCGACGGCGGCAGCAACCCCGTCCCGATCTCCCCGGAGCAGGCGAGCCAAGCGTTGCAGAACCTCCAGAACAGCACGCCGTGGCTGGCGTTCGGCGGCATCCCGGCCCCGTTCCTCGGCCTGTTCGCCGCCACCGGCTCGACCGCGGCGGTCATCGACCCGCACGGCCTCTCCCTCGCGCAGACCTTCCCGCTACTGCCACCCGACCTGAAGCCGCCCGTGCCGGTGACCAACCAAGCCCAGTTCGGCTTCGGCGTCGACACCGAGACCTCCCCACCGGCGCTCATCGCCGCCCAGGTCCACGCCGGCCACCTCGCCCCCGGCGGAACCCCGCGCGGCTGGGTCCGGGCCGGCGAGATCACCCCGATCCAGCGCTACGCCCGCATGCTGTCCGGAACTGGGCTCACCGGCGTGGACGGCAGCGCCTGGTACCACCCGCTGCGGCTCACCATCGACGCCGGCGCGGTCGCCGACGGCAACGCCAACCCGGCGCAGGCCATCCTCGACGTCGCCGCGATCCACGGCCGCGACCTCGGCAGGCACCTGCCCATCTACGCCTTCGGCGCCGCCCTCGGGGGCCAGGGCGTCCTGGACACCGCCACCATCCTCGCCCAGCAGTCCGGGATTCCCGACAACGAGCTGACCCTGGTCAACCGGCAAGCCACCTACGCGCACAACGACCCAGCCGCCGCCAGCCCCAACAACGAGTTCCTGGACAGCCTCATCCCGTTCCTCGCCAAGACCGACCGGTAGCAGGCGTCGTCAGCCAGGTGGCGATGTCGGTGACGACCGCCGGGTCCAGGTGCTGTGCCAGCTCATATTCAGCTGGCGCCGACGGGCCGGTGCCGGGAAAGAACAGGTGGTTGTCGGCGTCGTAGACGCGGATGGTCACGTCCGGGCGGTGGGTGAGGCCGGTCTTCCACCCCGCGAGGTCGTCGGCGACGGTCGCTTGGTAGTCACGGCCGCCCTGGAGGACGAGCATCGGCTTGCCCAGCGCTGCGGCGACCGCGACCGGGTCGTAGCCGCGCAGGTCCAGCCAATAGGGGGCGGGCACCCCGAAGGGCAGCTCGCTTGCCGGCGTCGACGGGGACAGGCCGGGGCTGTCCACCATCCTCGCCTGCCTGCTGATCGCCTCGACGGCGGGCTCGGCTGCGGCGGCCGTGCCGGGGTCCAGCGAGGCGAGGTAGCGGATCTGCCGGACGGCGGCCCAGTGCAGCGGCTGCGTGCCGCCGGCCAGGATGATCAGCCCGGCGACCGACGGCTCGGCGGCCGCGACGCGCGGGGCGACGGTGCCGCCGAGGCTGTGGCCGAGCACGAAGATCCGCTCGGCGTCGACGGCCGGGTGCTGGCGGAGCAGGCCGACGGCCGCGATGGCGTGCTGCAGGTACTCGTCGGCCACGGTGAAGTCGGGAAGCCCTGCGACTTGGCCCGGGTGGGCGTGGGTGACCTTGTCGAAGCGCAAGACTGCCACGCCGCGGCTCGCCAGCCCCCACGCGAGGTCCTTGAGCGGCTTGTTGCGCCCGATAGTCTCGTCACGGTCGGTCGGTCCCGAACCGCCGAGCAGCACGACGGCGGGCACCGGCACTGGCTGGCTTGGGTGGCGCGGCAGGCTCAGCGCGCCAGGCACCGCGAGCGGGCCGGCGCCGACCGTCACGTCCTGCTCATCGAACCGGGCAGGGTCCGCGTAGGACGGCGGCGCCCACGGCGCGGCGGGCTGGGCCGCACTGGCGGGCGCCAGCTGGATGCCGGTGAGCCAGCCTGCGTCGCTGACCGACACGACCACGGTCAGCTCCCCACGCTCGAATCTCACGGGAATCTTCACGACCACCCCGACCGCTCCCGCCGGCTCGCTGGTCGGCTCGCCGACGGCGGCGACCGGGCCGTGCCGGCCGAGCGCCGCCGTCCAGGCGGACTGGAGCGCCTCCGCCGATACCAGCGCGCGTAGCTGCGGCGCGAACCGGTCGCGGATCTCCGCGAAGCGGCCCGCCTGCGCCATTTCAAGGACAGCCATGCCGGTATGTGCCGGCACCGGCGTGGTCGGCATCATGAGCTCCTCACGGGGCGGTCTCGTCCCCGGGCAGAAGGATGGTCCCTAGGATGCGCCGCTTGCGGCCTGGTGCCGGTGGGTTCGCCAGGCGGGGCTGGAGCACCCGGAGCAGCTCGCGCAGCAGTTCGGCGAACTCGGCGTCGTCGAGCCACAGCCCGGCCATGCGGTAGCTCACCCCATCGCGCAGCAGGTCGATGTCGCCCCGGCCCTGGGCGAGGTAGCGGTCGAAGTCGGCGAGGAGCCCGGCAACGTAGGCCATGAAGGCCTGGCGGTGGTCGTCGGCGCTCATCGTGTCGAGCTGGTCGGGCCCGATGGTCGCCGCGGTCAGCCGCAGCACGTAGGTGCGTTCCAGCGCGCCGCGCACCCGCCGCTCGGCGACGACCTGAAGGACCCCGGCGTCGACCAGGCGTGCCACGTGGCGGTACAGGCTGGCAGCGGGGACGTCGGCCAGCTCGGCCCGCAGCGCGCTGGTGGTCAGCGCCCGGTCGCCAAGGAAGGCCTGCACGATCCGCAGCCGGACCGGATGCAGGAGGAGATCAGCGGTGGCCATGCCACGTAGCGTAGCCGACTGTTCTCACTACTGCTAACGTTCTCCATTACGAGATTAGTTTCGCAGTCTGGAGAACCCCGTTGAGCACGACCGCTGCAGTCTTGTTCGTCTTGATTGTCCTTGCGCTTCTGGTGCCCTTCGCCGTCTGGGTAGCCAGGTTTGAGGCTTTCTGCCTCACCGACCTCGCCAAGACCAGCGACGATGAGCTGCTCTACTTCCCGCGGCAAGCATGGCTGCTTATCATCCTGCTGCTGATCCCGTACGGCGGACTCCTCTACCTGAGGTTCCGGAAGGGCCCACTGAAGGCTCGTCTGTAGGAAGCGTTCACGGGAGCGGCTGCCAATCGGGCTGGGTGATCGTCCCGACGCTCGCCTGGTCCACGCTCACGATCGTCGTGCGGACGAACGGGTCGAACAGGAAGCTGTCCACCGGCGGGTCGCCCGGCCAGGTCAGGGCGGCGACGACCGCGTGCTGGCCGTCGGGGGCACCGGCGGTCTCATATGAACGGTAGTCACCCTCGGTGCCGTCGGAGTGGTCGAGGAAGCGGGGGTTCGCGCCGTTCAGGTCGACGACCACCGGGTTGAAGCTCTGGCTGAAGCAGTCGCCGAGGTCGAAGCACTTGGCCATGAACAGCACGTGCTGGCCGTCGGCCATGAAGTCCGGGTCGGTGACCGGGACGTCCGGGCCGATGCCGCCGTCCTCGATCACCACGCGCTCGGCGCCGCTGCTCAGGGTGACGAGCAGAATACGTTTGTGGGTGCAGCCGCTGCCGGTGTTGGTGGTTTGGTGGTAGACGACCGTGGTGCCGAGCGGGGACCAGCTGGGCCGGTCGTCGCCGCAGGTGGTGGCGGCGTCGTGGGTGACGCGGGTGATCGCACCGCCGGTGGTGGCGACGGTGTAGATGTCGCCGTGGCCATTGGCGAGCACATTGACGAAGGAGATCCGCTTGCCGTTCGCCGACCAGGTCGGCTGATGCGCCCGCCCAGTGGTGGTGACCCGGCGGACCAGGGTGCCCGTCGGGGTCATGATGTAGACGTCCTTGTTGCGCTCGAAGGCCAACAGCTTGCCGTCCGGCGACCAGCGCGGGTGCCAGCTCTTGCCGTCATGGGTGATGCGGCGGTTGCCGCTGCCGTCGGGGTTGACGGTCCAGATGTCGTGGCTGGTGCCGCCGGGGCTAGCGACGACGTAGGCGACCTTGCCGTCGTGACCTGGGTAGGCTGCCTGCGCCGGCGACGTGGGCAGGACGGTGATCGCTCCGGCTGTAAGCAGCGCCACGCCGGCGACCAGGCCAACAATCCGATATCTCATGCTGCATCCCTCCCGTGTGCGGGCCACGGCATGCCTCACCACGCCCACCAGAGCAGCTACGAAAGGGCCAAATCGGTACCCTGCCGCTCTCTGCATAAGCAGCCCAACCGTGGCGGACGGGCCCACGTGCCGCACGCAGCGGTTGCCCCAAAGGGATCTACCGCCCTTGCGTGATCGTGCATACGACGAGGACCAAGAGCAGCCGGTCAACACAAGGCTACGACGTGAAGTTTCAACCGTTGTCGAGGCCGAGGCGGTGGGCGATCGCGGCTGCTTCGACGCGGGTGTGGACACCGAGCTTGGCGAGGATGTTGGAGACATGGACGCTGGCGGTCTTGGGGCTGATGAACAACGCCTGGGCGATCTGACGGTTGCTGCGCCCGACGGCCACCAAGGCGAGAATTTCGGCCTCGCGCGGGGTGAGGCCGAGCTGCTCGGCGGGCGTCGGCTCGGCCGCCGGGGCTGCGGTCGTGGCCGCGGTGCGCGGGGCGAGGTTGAGGCGGGCGCGTTGTGCCAGGCCCTTTACCTCGGTGTCGAGGGGGCGGGCGCCGAGGCGGCCAGTGAGATCGGCGGCGCGACGCAGCACCGTCGCTGCTTGGTCGCGGTCGCCGGTGGCGGTCATGGCCAGGTGCGCCTCGGCCTGACGGTAGCAGCAATAGGCGACCTGGTAGAGCTGGCCGAGCCGCTCCCATGCGGTCGCTGCGGCTGTCCAGGCGGCCGGGTCGGACGGGCCCTCCTGCCGGGTCCGCTCGGCGAGGGCGGTGGTGTGCCAGGCGGCCAGCGCCGGTTGGCCGGCGGCGGCCGGGCTGGCGGCGGCCTCGCCGAGCCGCTTGAGCAGCGCGGTGGCGGTACCGTCGTTGGAGGCCACGCTGCCGGGGTGGCGTGCCCTGGCCAGCCAGGCGCGGTCGGCCTCGATGCGCAGGCCGAGGGCGTACAGCGGCGCGGCGTAGCGCGGGTCCGCGGCGACCAGCGGGAGCGCCTCGGCCACCAGCTTCCTGGCGTGGTCCAAGTCGCCACGCCACAGCGCCAGCTCTGCGAGACCGGCGTAGAGCGGGCCGCTCCGCTGGGGCTCGCGGGTCTCGCCGGAGAACAGTTTCTGGGCGGTCTGCAGCCGTGCCTCGGCGGCGTCCAGCTCACCGAGGCCCAGCTCCAGGGCGGCCCGGGCAAGCGGCAGGGCCATGTAGGCCGGACCGGTCGAGGCGGTCTCCAGGCCTTCGCGGGAGACCTGCTCGGCCTGGTCCCAGCGGCCGAGGGCGGCCAGCGCCTCGGTGGCGTTGCAAGCCAGGTCTGGCAGCCCATAAGAACGGACCAAGCCGAGACGGCGGGCCTGTTCGATGCCGTCGAGGGCGACCGCGGCTGCCTCGGTCAGGTGGCCGGTTGCCAGCAGCCCGTCGGAATGGTTGGTGATCGCTCGCAACAGGTCGACCACCTCACCTGCCTTGGTGGCGAGGCGGACCGCCGCCGCCTGCTCGGTAAGCCCGGCGTCGGCGTCGCCGAGATGGATAAGGGCACCGCCTAGTGCGGTGCGGGCGTTGGCTTCCTCGGTGCGGGCCCCGACCTGGGAAGCGATCGCGATTGCCTCCTCGGCCGGTGCTTTCGCGTCCGCAAAGCGGGCCATCAGGACTAGGACCTGCGCGAGCGAGCCGAGCACCCGCGCGCGGTTGGCGGAGGGCTCGGGCGGCACCAGGCGCACCGCCTCCTGCTGCGCGCCAAGCGCGCCGGGATCGCCGAGCATGCGCAGGCAGCGTGCGAGCTGTTCGTGGAGCAGGCCGAGCCGCTGCGGCTGGCGCGCCGCGTCGACCAGCGGCAGGGCCTGGCGCACCAGTTGCGCGGCGCGGGCGGTGTCACCAGCCGCATAGGCTGCCTCCGCGCAGCGCGACAGCACCATCGGCCGGTCCATGCCCACACGCGCCTCGGCGTCCGGCACCCGCTCCCACAGCGCAAGCACACGCTCCCATTGCAGCTCGGCCTCGGCGAACGCGGACAGCTGCTCGGCAGCGGAGCCCGCCGCGACGCTTGCGCTCAGAGCTCGTGGCTGGTCACCAGCCGCTGACCAGTGGTGGGCAACCAGCGCCGCCTTAGTCGCCCACGCGATCTCAGGACCGGCGCCGGCCTCAAGGCTGGCCTCAAGAGCGCTTGCCAGGGCGGCGTGCAGGCGCACCCGCTCGCCGGGGAGCAGCTCGCCATGGACCGCCTCGGCGACCAGCGCATGGCGGAACACGTAGCCGGCGCGTCCGGGCTCGGGCAGCAGCACCTGCTGGTCGACCGCCTCGTGCAAGCTGTCCAGCAGCTTTGCCTCGCCCATGCCAGTGACCACGGCAAGCAGCGGCTGGGTGACGCCCGGGCCGGCTGCGGCGACTACACCGAGCAGTTGCTGGGTAGCGCGGCCAAGCCGCACCACCCGGGTGAGGAGCACCTCGCGCAGGGTCGGCGGTAGCGCACCCGGGCCGGCGCCCGCGTCGGCGCTGGCGAGCATCAGCTCCTCGGCGAAGAAGGGGTTCCCTTCACAGCGAGCGTAGATGTCCTCAACCAGCCCGGCGGGTGGGGCGGCGCCGAGCAGGCCGGTGAGCTGCTCGGCCAGCTCGGCGCGGGTGAAGCGAGGCAGCTCCAGCCGGTGCACGCGGCGGTTGCGTGCCAGCTCGGCGAGCAGGTCGCGCAGCGGGTGCAGGCGGTGCAGCTCGTCGCTGCGGAAGGTGAGCACCAGCAGGACCCGACCGGTCCGCAGGTAGGTGGCGAGGAAGGCGACCAGGTCACGGGTGGATCGGTCCGCCCAGTGCAGGTCCTCCATGACCAGCAGCACCGGCGTCCGCGCGGCCAGCCGCTCGACCACGCCGAGCAGCAGCTCGAAGAGGCGGCCCTGGCCGGCGCCTATGGCCGTGTCGGTGCTCCGGGCCAGGTCGGGGAGCAGGCGACCCAGCTCATCGCGGGCCGGGCCGGCGATCGCCTCGAGGTCTGCCGGGTCGAGGTCGTCGACGAGGCCGCGCAGGGCCTCGGTGATCGGCGCGAACGGCAGGCCCTCCTCGCCGAGCGGCACACAGCCGCCACGCAGCACCCGCACACCCCGCTCGACCGCGGCGGCGGCCAGCTGCTCAGCCAGCCGAGTCTTGCCGACCCCTGCCTCCCCGCCGATCAGGGCAACCACCGGTTCGCCGGTGACAGCGCGTGCGAGCAGCTCGTCGAACAGCGCCAGCTCATCGGCACGGCCGATGAAGCGGGCGGTCTGGGCCGGGTACGACATGACTTCAGTATGCCGAGGTGGTGCCTGAGGAGGGTCGGGCGCCGATCTGAGGACCCGGAATAGTGCCGGATACCGATGCCGCCAGCGCCAGACGACCGTACTGTCGTTGGCAGCAGACGGCCATGAACCGGACGAGGAGGGAGAACCAATGACGCAGCTGCCAGGCACCGTCCGCACGCTCTTGGACGGCCCCAACTACGCCCACATCGCCACGGTGCTACCCGACGGCGGACCCCACAGCGTCCCGGTCTGGGTCGGGCTGGAGGGCAACCGCCTCGCGTTCCTCACGTCACCTGGCTCACGCAAGGCGCGCAACCTCGACCGCGACCCGCGCGTGGCGATCTCCATCACCGCCCACGACAACCCATTCTCGATGGCGCAGGTCCGCGGCCGTGTCACCGAGCGCTTGGAGGGCGAGGCGGCCTGGACCGTGATCGACCGGCTCTCACAGAAATACATCGGCCAGCCGTACCCGCTGCGGACCGATCGAGTGGTCTTCCTGGTCGAGCCGGAGCACGCGTGGGCACAGACATACGGATGAGGCCCCTCGGTCTCCGGCGGAGGCTCGATACGGTTACGGATCCCGTCCAACCCGGCGGCGATCGCGGCGGCGCCGACCAGGTAGGGGTTGAAGGCGCCACACGGCACCCGGTTCTCGACGTGAAGCCGCTCACCCGCGAGCCCCTTGACGCGGATCGCGACAGTGCGGTTCTCAAGGCCCCAGCTCCCGTTGACTGGCGCGAAGCTCCACAGTTGAAGCGCTTGCCACAATTGACCGTCGGGGCGAAGAAGGCGGTCAGGGCGGGCAGGTGGGCGAGCTGGCCGCCGATCCACCAGCGGCCGACGTCGGAGAGCTTGCCTGGGGTGGTGTCGTCGACCGCGCAGGCGTTGCGGCCGGTTCCCACTCAAGCAGGCTCTCGTGGAGGTGGCAGCCGCAGGCGAGTGTGGCCGATGAACCCTGGCATAGCGAGGCGGCGGCGAAGCCGTGGTCGCGGAATGTTCAGGGGCCGCGCTGGTTCTGGTCATCTGCTGGTCAGCCGGTGGCCGCCTCGATGGCTGAGTGTCTCGGCCTGGAAGGTTGCCGGTCCGTCTTTGTGGCGTTTGTGAAGGGAGCAAGGTTGAAACGACGAATCGCGGTCCTCGCCGCCGTCTTCGGCGCGGTGGCGCTGCTGGCTGGGGTGGCGCTGGCCGGGAGCGACTTCGGCCAGTTCGTCCAGGGCCAGCTCAGGGCCCAGTCGGACAAGCTCTACGGGGTGAGCGGGCCGCTGCAGCAGTCGTCGAGCGCCTCCATCACGGCCGCGGAGGCCCAGGCTGACCCGACCAAGCTGGTCACCGTTGCCAGGAGCCTGCATGTACGGGTGATCACCAGCGGGGTCGCCGGGGCCAACCTCGACCAGAGCGCCCTGTGGCCGGACAACGTGCACCCGGCGTGGCTGATCACCTGTAACGAGGGGGAGACCACCGACCCGGGGCTGCAGCGCATCGACCTCAAGACCGGTGCGGCGGAGACGATCGTGACCGGGACGGTCGACTGCGACCCGGTGCGGCGCACGCCTTGGGGGACGATCCTGTTCGGCGAGGAGGCGGGTGGCGGCCCCAGCGGTGGCCGCATGTACGAGCTGATCGACCCGCTGCATACCACCGGGGTGAGTCTTGACCGGACCACCGGGACTTTCAGCGGCGGGACGGGCGCCGCGAACCTGGTCGCGCGGCCGTCGCTTGGCCGGCTGTCGTTCGAGGGCCTGGCGACCTACGCCACCGGCGTCACCTATTACGGCGACGAGAGCCGGCCGACGAACGGCGTCGCGGGCGGCGCCTACTTCAAGTTCGTCCCGGCGACGCCGCGGGATCCGGGCGCCGGTCCGGTCACCAGCCTCGACCAGTCGCCGTACGCCACGCCGGGCGCCATTTACGGCCTGCGGGTCGGCAAGCGCAGCGGCAACACCGACTACGGGCAGGGCACCCAGCTCGGCCTCGGCACCTGGGTGCCGGTCCCGGCGCCGGCCGACCCCGATCTGCGGGCGCAGGCCGCAACGCTGCATCTGACCGGCTACTACCGCCCCGAGGACGCCGAGATCGACTTCGGCGCGGCCGCCAGCAGCCGGGTGCGCTTCTGCGGCAACAACACCGGCAACGAGCCCGATGACCAGAGCTGGGGCGAGACTGTCTGCATCAGCGACGGCACCCTGGCCACCTCGGCCGCCAACACGGCGGTCCCCGAGGTGCGCCTGCTCGTCGCCGGCAGCCCGGCGCTGGCGATGCCCGACAACATCGCCTACCAGCCGGGGCGCGGCAACTGGGTGATCCACGAGGATGCCGAGACCGTGACCGACCTGCAGGGCCCCCACAACGACGACCTGTGGGACTGCCTGGAGGACGGCCAGGACCCAGATCTGCAGTCCGACGGCTGCATCCGCATCGCCACGCTGAACGACCTCACCGCCGAGTGGACCGGCGGCATCTTCGACGCCAGCGGCAGGCACTTCTATGTCAGCGTGCAACACAACATCAGCGGTGCGGGCGCGATCCTCGACATCACCGGCTGGAAGTAAACGAGCAGCGCCGCCGAGCAGCGCGAGCGCGACGCCCGGGGCCGCCCCCCTCACCCCCGGCCCCGGGCGTCCGCGCTCGCGGTGATGTCGGGGAGGATCGCGGGCAGCACGTCCCGGACTGAGAGGACCCCGAGGAGCTGGCCGCCGTCGTAGACGACCAGGTGGCGGATGCGCCGCCTGGCCATCTCCCCGGCGGCCTCCAGCAGGTCCCAGTCGGGGCCGACGGTGACCACGTCGGCGGTCATGATCTCCTGTACCAGGACCGCCTCGGGCGCGGCGCTGGCGGCGACCGCCTTGAGCACGTCGCGTTCGGTGAGGATGCCGACGAGCTGCTCGGCGTCCTGGACGACCGCCGACCCGACCCGGTGCCTGGCCATGACCTGCGCCGCCTCCCGCAGCGACTGCATCGGCCCCACCGTCACCACCGCACTGCTCGCCACCTGCCGGACCTTCATGGCGATCGCCTCCTCAGCTCAGTAGGGCCTCAGTCAGGGTCGCGGGCCGTCTTCGGGGTCGTGCCGGGATCATGCTCGGGGGATCGTGCCGTGGAATCAATCCTCCAAAGCCTGGTCGAGGATCTCCTGTTGCTCGCGCTGGTGGATTCTGGGGCTGCCGGTGGCGGGCGCTGCCGCCTCGGGACGGGTCACGCCCTCCAGTTCGACGCCGAGCGTCCGGCGGGCATGTAATCGTAGGTGCCGCCAGGCGCCCATGTTCTCGGGCTCCTCCTGCACCCACAGCATCCGTTCGGCGCTGGGGTAGGCGTCGAGCTGGGCGCGGAGCTGCTCGGCCGGCAGCGGGTAGAGCTGCTCCAGGCGGACGATCGCCACCTGGCCGGCGTCCTGGTCCTGGTCGTGGTCGTGGTCGGCGCGTCGTTTGGCGAGGTCGTAGTAGATCTTGCCGCCGCACAGCAGCACCCGCCGGACCCGTCGCGGATCCGGGTGCGCCGGGTCCGGCAGGACCTCCTGGAAGTGCCCCTCGGAAAGGGCCGCCGCGGCCGACCGTGCCGCAGGCAGGCGCAGCAGCGATTTCGGGGTCAGGATCACCAGCGGCTTGCGGGTGGCGCGCAAGGCCTGGCGGCGCAGCAGGTGGAAGTACTGCGCCGGGGTCGAGGGCACCGCCACCTGCAGGTTGTCGTCGGCGGCGAGCTGCAGGAATCGCTCCACCCGCGAGCTGGAGTGCTCCGGGCCCTGCCCTTCGTAGCCGTGGGGGAGCAGCAGCACCAGACCGGAGGGCTGCCCCCACTTGGGCTCGGCCGCGACGATGAACTGGTCGACGATGGTCTGGGCGCCGTTGACGAAGTCGCCGTACTGCGCCTCCCACAGCACCAGCGCGTCAGGGTTGGCGACCGAGTAGCCGTACTCGAAGCCGAGCGCGGCGAACTCGCTGAGCAGGCTGTCGTAGACGAAGAAGCGGCCCTGGCCGGGGGCGAGGTTGGCCAGCGGCGTGTACTGCTCGCCATTGTCCTGGTCGACCAGGACCGAGTGGCGCTGGCTGAAGGTGCCGCGCCGGGTGTCCTGCCCGGACAGCCGCACCATGCGCCCGTCCAGCAGCAGCGACCCGAATGCCAGCGTCTCCGCCAGCGACCAGTCCACCGAGTTCCCGTCCTTGCCCAGCGCCTCGGAGCGGTCATGCAGCCAGCGGACCAGCTTCGGGTGGACATGGAACCCGTCCGGCGCCGTGGCGAGCTTGGCGGCGATCTGGTGGAGGCGGTCCTGCCCGACGGCGGTCGTCACGGGTGGGTCGCTCGCCAGCGATCCCGTGCGCCGCTCGACCGAGGTCGCACCCGGCAGCGAACCACCGTCCCCGGTTGTGTCCCCCGCGCCGCCTCCACCCTGGTCCGCTTCGTGGCTGTCGTCGAAGGCCTGCTGGAGGCGCTGGCGGTAGGCCTCCAGCGAGCGCTCCGCCTCCTCCAGCGACAGGTCGCCGCGGTTGACCAGCGCCTCGGTGTAGAGCTTGCGGACGCTTGGCCGTGCCTTGATGCGCGCGTACATCAGCGGCTGGGTGAAGGCCGGCTCGTCGCCCTCGTTGTGGCCGAAGCGGCGGTAGCACCACATGTCGATGACGACGTCCCTCTTGAAGGTCTGGCGGTAGTCGAAGGCCAGCCGCGCGACCCGCACGCACGCCTCCGGGTCGTCGCCGTTCACGTGGAAGATCGGCGCCTGGATCATCTTGGCGACGTCGGTGGCATAGGTCGACGAGCGGCCATAGTCCGGGCTGGTGGTGAAGCCGAGCTGGTTGTTCACGATGATGTGGACGGTCCCGCCGGTGCGGTAGCCGCGCAACTGCGACAGGTTCAGCGTCTCGGCCACCACCCCCTGCCCGGCGAAGGCGGCGTCGCCGTGCAGCAGCAGCGGCAGCACCGGCGCCTCCTCGCCCCGGTCGAGGAGATCCTGCTTGGCCCGCACCAGCCCCTCCACCACCGGGTTGACCGCCTCCAGGTGGCTGGGGTTGGAGGCGACCTCGATGCGCACCTGGCGCCCGGAGCGCGCGGTGTGCTTGCCGGCCGCGCCGAGGTGGTATTTCACGTCGCCCGATCCCTGCGCCAGCGCGGGGTCCAGGTGCCCCTCGAACTCGTGGAAGATCTCGCCGTAGCTCTTGCCGACGGTGTTGGCGAGCACGTTGAGGCGGCCCCGGTGGCTCATGCCGGCGACGACGCCGTCCATAGCGGCGTCGGCGGCGCGGTCAAGGACCGCGTCCAGCATCGGGATCAGGCTTTCGGCGCCTTCCAGGCTGAAGCGCTTCTGGCCCACGTACTTGTTGTGCAGGAAGCGCTCGAACACCTCCGCCTCGATGAGCTTGTGCAGGATCTGGAGCTGGTCGTCCTTGGGGAGGTTGGCGGGCGCGACCTCGACGCGCTCCTGGATCCAGGCCTTCTCGTCCGGCTGGGAGATGTGCATGTACTCGACGGTGGCGGTGCGGCAGTAGGCGTCGCGCAGCACCCGGAGGATCTCCGCCAGCGGCAGCTCCCGCTCCCTGGTCAGCCCGCCGGTGAGGAAGCGGCGCTGCAGGTCCCAGATGGTGAGCCCGAAGCTGGCCGGGTCCAGCTCCGGGTGCATCGAGGGCGGCTTGACCTCCAGGGGGTCCAGGTCGGCGATCAGGTGCCCACGCACCCGGTACATGTTGATGAGCTGGTAGACGCGGGCCTGCTTCTCGGCGGCCTCCAGGTCGTCCTCGGCGCGGGCGTCGGCGTGCCAGCGCACCGGCACGTAGGGGACGCTCATGCTGCGGAAGACCTCTTCGTAGAAGCCGTCGTCGCCGAGCAGCAGCTGGTGCATCCTGGCCAGGAACTCGCCGCTCTCGGCGCCCTGGATGACGCGGTGATCGTAGGTGGAGGTCAGCGTGACGGTCTTGCCGATGCCCAGCTCCGCCAGCGTCTCCGGGTCGGCGCCCTGGTATTCCGCCGGGTAGCCGATCGCGCCGACGCCGATGATCGCCGCCTGGCCGGCCAGCAGGCGCGGCACCGACATCACCGTCCCGACGGTGCCCGGGTTGGTGACGGTCACGATGGTGCCCTGGAAGTCGGCCACGGTCAGTTTGTTGCTCCTGACCTTGACGATGATCTCCTCGTAGGCGCGTAGGAAGCCGGCGAAGTCGAGGGTGTCGGCCTGCTTGATGTTCGGCACCAGCAGCGTGCGGGAGCCGTCCGGGCGCCGGGTGTCGACCGCGAGGCCGAGGTTCACGTGCTCCGGCCGCAGCACGTGGGGCTTGCCGTCGCGCTCCTGGTAGACCGAGGTCAGCGCCGGCACGGCCTGGAGTGCCTTGGCGACCGCGTAGGCGATCAGGTGGGTGAAGCTGACCTTGCCGCCGCGGTGGCGGCGCAGGTGGCCGTTGAGGACGTTGCGGTTCACCTCGAGCAGCCGGGCCGGCACCACCCGGAACGAGGTCGCGGTCGGCACCGCCCGGCTGGCCTCCATCGCCTCCACGATCCGCGCCGCCGCGCCCCGCAGGGGGCGCGCCCCGTCAGCGGCGGGTTCGGCCCTGGCGGGTTCGGCCCTGGCGGGTTCGGCCGGGGCCGCTGGCGGCGCCGCTGGTGCTTTGGGTTCGGTCTCCGCCGGGGTCGCGGCCGTCGCCAGGGGCGGCGCGGGCGCCGCGCCGTTGGTCTCGCCGTCTTCGGGTTCCTGCTCGGCGAAGAACTCCTGCCAGGCCTCGCTGACCGAACTGGGATCATCGAGGTATTTGCGATAGATTTCGTCGATCAACCCGATATTGGGCCCGAACTCCGGTCGATCGAACCAGCCCATGTTCTCTTCGCCACCCCTCGGCAATTAGTTCCCTTTCTCAGTGTGCCACCCTCAGCCATGCGTTCCGAGAGGCTCTGGCGCGACGAAGGACGCCAGGATGCCGGTTTCTGGGCTGTGGATAACTTCCGCAGGCTGTCGCGGTCGCGATCTACCATGCCTGTATGAACACAGCCAACGCACCCGCCACGCCCGGACCGTCACTGGAGAGGTTCTCCCAGCTCACCCGGGCGTGGTTCCAGGACGCCTTCGCCGCCCCCACCGCGGCGCAGGCCGGCGCCTGGGCCGCGATCGCCGCTGGTCAGGATGCCCTGGTGGTCGCGCCGACCGGGTCGGGCAAGACGCTGGCGGCGTTCCTGTACGCCATCGACCGGCTGGCCACAGCCCCGCCGGTCCCGGCGGTGGAGCGGCTGCGGGTGCTGTACGTCTCGCCGCTGAAGGCGCTGGCCGCCGACATCGAGCGGAACCTGCGCACGCCGCTGGCGGGGCTACGCGCGGCGGCCGCCCGGCTGGACCTGCCGCTGCCGCAGCTCACCGTCGGCATGCGCACCGGCGACACCCCCGCCGAGGCACGGCGGCGCTTCGCGCAGGCGCCCCCCGACATCCTGATCACCACGCCCGAGTCGCTGTTCCTGCTGCTCACCTCCCAGGCCAGGGAGGCATTGCGCTACCTCGACACGGTGATCGTCGACGAGGTCCATTCGGTGGTCGCCACCAAGCGTGGCGCCCACCTGGCAGTCAGCCTGGAACGGCTCGACGACCTGCTCGAGCGCCCGGCGCAGCGCATCGGCCTGTCCGCCACGGTCCGCCCGCTGGACGAGGTGGCCCGCTTCCTCGGCGGCGGCCGGCCGGTCACGGTGGTCGCCCCGCCCAGCGAGAAGGCCTTCGACCTGTCGGTGGTGGTCCCGGTCGAGGACCTGGCGGCGATCGGCGCGGAACCCGCGCAGGGCGGCGGCGAGGCTGTCGACGGGGTGGAGGGCGCGGCGCCGGAGCGCGCCGGGATCTGGCCGCACATCGAGGAGCGTCTGCTCGAACTGATCCAGGCGCACCGCTCCACCATCGTGTTCGCCAACTCGCGCCGCCTCGCCGAACGGCTCTGCGCCAACCTCAACGAGCTCGCCGAGGCGGAGATCGCCCGAACCCACCACGGCTCGGTCAGCCGCGAGCAGCGCGTCCAGACCGAGGAGGACCTCAAGGCGGGCCGCCTGCCGGCGGTGGTGGCGACCAGCTCGCTGGAGCTCGGCATCGACATGGGCACCGTCGACCTGGTGGTCCAGGTGGAGGCTCCCACCTCGGTGGCGCAGGGCCTGCAGCGGATCGGCCGGGCGGGCCACCAGGTCGGCGCCACCAGCCGCGGCATGGTGTTCCCGAAGTTCCGCGGCGACCTGGTCGAGTGCGCGGTGGTGGTCGAGCGGATGCGGAGCGGCTCCATCGAGGCGCTGCGCTACCCTCGCAACCCGCTGGACGTGCTCGCGCAGCAGATCGTCGCCATGGTGGCGCTGGACGACTGGACGGTCGAGCGGCTGGAGGCGCTGCTGCGGCGCTCGGCGCCCTACGCGGAGCTGCCCCGCAGTGCCCTGGAGAGCGTCCTTGACATGCTCTCTGGCCGCTACCCCTCCGACGAGTTCGCGGAGCTGCGGCCACGGCTCAACTGGGACCGGGCCACCGACGTCCTCAGCGGCCGGCCGGGCGCCCAGTGGCTGGCGGTGACCTCGGGCGGCACCATCCCCGACCGGGGCCTGTTCGGCGTCTACCTGGTGGGGGAGGGCCAGGCCCGCGTCGGCGAGCTGGACGAGGAGATGGTCTACGAGTCCCGCGTCGGCGAGGTGTTCACCCTCGGCGCCTCCAGCTGGCGCATCGAGGACATCACCCACGACCGGGTGCTGGTCAGCCCCGCGCCGGGCCAGCCGGGCAAGCTGCCGTTCTGGCACGGCGACGCGCCTGGCCGGCCGCTGGAGCTGGGCCGGGCGCTCGGCGCCTTCCTGCGCGAGCTGGTCGCGCTGGACCCGCCGGCGCGGCTGCAGCGGCTCACCACCGCCGGGCTCGACCAAAACGCCGCCAGCAACCTGCTCGCCTATCTCGGGGAGCAGCTGGAGGCGACCGGGGTGCTGCCCGACGACCGCACCATCGTGGTGGAACGCTTCCGCGACGAGCTGGGCGACTGGCGGGTCTGCGTCCACTCGCCGTTCGGGGCGCCGCTGCATGCCCCCTGGACCCAGGCGATCGAAGCGCGCGTGCGCGAACGCCTCGGCTTGGAGGTCCAGACGATGTACTCCGACGACGGCATCGTGGTGCGCCTGCCCGAGGCGGACGAGGCGCCGCCGTCCGACTCGGTCCTGTTCGAGCCTGAGGAGGTCGACGACCTGGTCGTCGGGCAGGTCAGCGGCTCGGCGCTGTTCGCCAGCCGTTTCCGCGAATGCGCCGCCCGCGCCCTGCTGCTGCCCCGGCGCCGCCCCGGCCGGCGTACCCCCCTGTGGCAGCAGCGTCAGCGCAGCACCGGGCTGCTGCAGGTCGCCGCCGGCTACGGCTCCTTCCCGATCGTGCTGGAGACCATGCGCGAATGCCTCCAGGACGTCTTCGACCTGCCGGGCCTGGCCGAGCTGATGGCCGCCGTGGGCCGTCGTGAGGTCCGCGTGGTCGAGGTCGACACGCCGTTCCCGTCGCCGTTCGCGAGCAGCCTCCAGTTCGGCTACGTAGCCGCGTTCATGTACGAGGGCGACGCCCCGCTCGCCGAGCGCCGCGCGCAGGCGCTGTCGCTGGACCGCACCCTGCTGGCGGAGCTGCTCGGCCGTGAAGAGCTGCGCGACCTGATCGATCCAGCCGCCCTCGCCGACCTGGAGCTGGAGCTGCAGCTGCTCACCCCGGAGCGGCGCGTGGGTACGGTCGACGGTTTGCACGACGCGCTGCGCCTGCTCGGCGACCTGACGGTGGCGGAGGCGACCGCCCGCGCCGCCGACCCGGCCGCGCTGCCCGGCTGGCTGGCCGAGCTGGAGGGGACCCGCCGTGCCCTGCGCCTGCGGATCGGCGGCGAGGAACGCTGGGTCGCGATCGAGGACGCCGCCCGCTTCCGCGACGCCCTCGGCACCGCCATGCCGCCGGGGGTGCCGACCGCCTTCCTGGAGCCGGTCGCCGATCCGGTCGCCGACCTGGTCAGCCGCTTCGCCCGCACCCACGGGCCGTTCCTGGCCGCCGACGTGGCCCGCCGGCTGGGTCTCGGCGTCGCCGTGGTGGAGCAGACCCTCGTTCGGCTGGAGGGCGCCGGGCGGGTCGTGGCAGGGGAGTTCCGCCCCGGCGGCGCGGGGCGGGAATGGCTCGACGCCGAGGTGCTGCGCCGCCTGCGGCGCCGCTCGCTGGCCGCCCTGCGCAAGGAGGTCGAGCCAGTCCCGCAGGCGGCGCTGGCGCGATTCCTTGCTGCCTGGCAGGGCGTCGCCCCAGTCGTGCCAGCGGCCGAGGGCACGGGGGGCTCGCGGCCCGGTTCTGGTCGGGGGCAGGGCCGGCGTCCCTACCCGGGTGGCGCCAGTGGCGGGGTGGCCGCCCTGGACGCGGTCGGCCGGGTCGTCGAGCAGCTTCAGGGCGTGGCGGTGCCCGCCTCAGCGCTGGAGCGGCAGGTCCTCGCCACGCGGCTGCCCGGCTACGAGCCTGGCCTGCTCGACCAGCTCTGCGCCTCGGGCGAGGTGGTCTGGGCGGGCGCCGGCGCGCTCGGCGGCGACGATGGCTGGGTCAGCCTCTACCTGGCCGAACAGGCGCCGCTGCTACTGCCCGAGCCGCTCCCGGTCGAGCTGTCACCGCTGGCTGTGGCGGTGCATGAGGCACTGGAGGACCGGGGCGCACTGTTCTTCCGCCAGCTCTCCGACGCGGTCGCCACCAGCACGGGCGGTGGCCTCAGCAACGACACAGAGTTGCTCTTCGCCATCTGGGAGCTGGTCTGGGCCGGGAAGGTCACCAACGACACCCTGGCACCTCTGCGGGCGCTGGTCTCCGGCGCCGTCCGCGCACCCGGCCGCGCACCCTCCGGGCGGCCTCGGGCGGGTCGGCCGCGACGGCCCACGATGCCCAGCCGGTTGGGCCCTCCGGCAGGCGCGGGCCGCTGGAGCCTCGTCCCGGCGCGGTCCACCGACGCCACCCGGCGCCTGCATGCCGCCGCTGAGCAGTTGCTGGAGCGCCACGGCGTGGTTACCCGCGGTGCGGTCGTCGCCGAGCGCATTCCCGGCGGTTTTGCTGGCGTCTACGCGGTTCTGAAGGCCATGGAGGAGTCCGGCCGCTGCCGCCGCGGCTACTTCGTCGACGGCCTCGGCGGCGCCCAGTTCGCCGTCCCGGGCGCGGTCGACCGCATGCGTGCCCTGGTGGAACCGGTAGAACGCAACCCGCATCCGCAGACGCTGGTGCTGGCGGCCGCCGATCCCGCCAACCCGTACGGGGCGGCGCTGGCCTGGCCTGACCGCGCGCTGGGTGCCGACAGCCCGGCGGCGGAGCGGCCGGGGCACCGGCCGGGGCGCAAGGCGGGCGCGGTGGTGGTGCTGGTCGACGGGGCACTGGTCCTGTACGTGGAACGGGGCGGGCGCACCCTGCTCACCTTCGATAACGGCCCGGACCACCTGCGGCGGGCCGCCGACGCGCTCGCGCTGGCGGTCCGCGACGGGGCGCTCGGGCGGATCGCGGTCGAGCGGGCCGACGGCGAGACGGTGTTCGACAGCCCCCTCGCCCAGGCCCTGACCGCGGCGGGTTTCCGCCCGACCGCCCGCGGCCTGCGGATCCTCGGCCGGCCGGGAAGCGCCAGCCTCGGCCCTGGCCACGGCGGAGCGCAGCCCGATGCCGGAAGGTGACACCGTCCACCTGCTGGCCGCCAAGCTCGACGCCGCGCTGGCGGGACAGCGGCTGCTCGCCACCGATTTCCGGGTGCCGCGCTTCGCCACCCGCGACCTCGCCGGGCAGGACGTGGCGGCGGTGGCCGCTCGCGGCAAGCACCTGCTGCTGCGCACCGACGCCGGGGTGACCTTGCACTCCCACCTCAAGATGGAGGGCGCCTGGCACCTGTACCGCCCGGATGAGCGCTGGCGCGGCCCCGACTTCCAGGTCCGGGCGGTGCTGCGCACCGAACCCTGGGTCGCGGTCGGGTTCCGCCTCGGCACCTGCGAGCTGCTGCCCACCGAGCGGGAGCACGACGCCGTCGGCCACCTCGGCCCGGACGTGCTCGGCCCCGACTGGGACCTCGCCGAGGCCGCACGGCGCCTGCGGACCGATCCTCACCGGGCCATCGGCACCGCCCTGCTCGACCAGCGCGCCATCGCCGGGCCCGGCAACATCTGGAAATGCGAGCTCTGCTTCCTGCGTGGCGTCGACCCTTGGACACCCGTCGGCCAGGTCGACGACCTGGAGGGCATGCTCGCGCTGCTCAAGCGCATGATGGACGCCAACCGCAGCAGCGGCCACCAGGTCACCACCGGCGACCCGCGTCCTGGCCGCTCCCACTGGGTCGCCGAACGCGCCGGCAAACCCTGCCGCCGCTGCGCCACCCCGATCCGCAAAACCCTCCAGCAAGGCTACGGCGGCGAGCGCATCACCTGGTGGTGCCCGAGCTGCCAGCAGCGGCCAGCGCTCGACTCCGAACCGGCCGGCCGCTGCTGAGCGTTGCTGTCTGCCGGGTTATCGTAGTTGCCCGATCTTGTTGGCAGCGCCCTCGGTGAACCAGAGAGAGCCGCCATGCGGCTCGGCCGTGATGTCAAAGAGATTGCCGAACGGACTTGTCGTGGTGGCCGGGACCGGGAACTCGGTAACGGTGTGGTCGCCTGTCGGGTTGATATGCCCGATCTGGTTGCTGTTGATCTCGGTGAACCAGAGGTTGCCGTCGAGCCCGGCGGTGATGCTGTGCGGAATGCTGTTGGGCGTGGGGACCGGGTACTCGGTGATGGTGCCCGCTGGCGTGATGCGCCCGATCTTGTTGCCGATGCCCTCGGTGAACCACAGGTTGCCGTGGGGCCCGGCGGTGATGCCGATGGCCCCGCCGCTGGCCGTCGGGACCGGAAATTCGCGGATCTTGCCGGATAGCGCCTCTGCGGGAGCTGCGATCGCGGTGAGGCAGAGCGGCACGGCCGCCAGCCCGACGAGCAGCAAGGAGCGACGTGAGAGGTGACGGCGTGTCATGTGCGAACCGGCCTTTCTGGCTGGCGGATGCAGAGCACCGTGAGTGTGTTGCTGGCGAAGTTGGAGACATAGGCGGTTCTCGTCAGGGTGTTCACCCCGACGCCCCGCGGCTTGCTTCCCACCGGGATCGTGGCTGCCACCGTGTTCGTGCGCCCGCTGATCACTGACACTGTGTCGTCGGAGATGTTGGTGACGTAGACAGCCCTGGTCCGCTCGTCCACGGCGATCCCGAACGGGCTGCGGCCCACCCCCACGGTGGCGGTCACGGTGTTGGTCCGCCCGTCGATCACCGACACGGTGCCGGGCTCAGTCCCGCCTTGCAGGCCCGGGCCCAGACCGGTCGAGTTGGCGACGTAGACGGTGTCGGTACGGGGGTCCGCGACGACGTTGGTTGGCTCTGATCCGACGGGAACGGTGGCGGTCACGGTGTTGGTTCGCCCGTCGATCACCGACACGGCGTTGTCCCCGATGTCGGTCGCGTAGACGGTGCCGGTCTGCGGCATCACCGCGATCCCGGACGGTGTGCGCCCGACCGGGATGGTCGCGACCACGGTGTTGGTCCGCCCGTCGATCACCGACACCGTGTCATCCGCAACACTGGTGGCGTAGATCGTGTTGGTAACCGGATCGACCGCGACCCCGGAGGTGCCGTGTCCTGAGGCCACGGTGGCGGTCACGGTATTGGTCCGCCCGCTGATCACCGAGACAGTGCCGCCGGCCTGGTTGGCGACATAGATCCTGTTGGTGGCTTGGTTCACCGCGACGTTGAGGGGCTGGGTGCCCACGGGCACCGTTGCGATCACCGCGTTGGTGCGCCCGCTGATCACCGACACCGTGTTACGGAACTCGTTGGTGACGTACACGGTGTCCGTGTGTTCGTCCACCCCGACACCGACCGGAGACTCGCCTGCTGGGATCGTTGCCGTGACGTCGGTTCCGGCTGCCGGCTGGGCGGCGGCGTTGGTGCTGATGGAACTCGCCAGCGAGGACGGGGCTGCACCGAAGACCACGAATGCAGCGAGCATCGTTCCGGCCACGATGCGGGCTTGCCGGGTTCTCAATCGATGACACCTCATGAGGTGCCTCGGCCCGTGGCCGGAGCCTCGTCGATGGGGATCGCGTCGAGGGATACTGAAACGCCGAGGAAGGGTTGGCCTGCGGGGTGGGCCCAGCCGTGGTTGGCTCCGCGCACGACGATCGTGTCTCCAGCCCGCAGGTGGATCTGGTCGGTGTTGGTGACCAGTGTCGCCTCACCGGCAAGCACGGCCCAGTAGTCAGTGGTCGCCGTCCGGTGCATCACGGCCGGCGTGGCAGGCTGTCCTGCGGGGTGGTAGACGAACCCGAAGGAGGTGCCGTCCGGGCCGACGCTCGGTCCGTGGCCGGTACTCCGCTCGTCGACGGTCCCGCTGTTGTCCACGGGCATCTGGTGCGTTGCCCACAACGCCGCCACGAGATCGCCCCCGGGGAGCGCGGGGCCGCCAGCAGTCACCAGCCCGCTGAACTGGGTGTAGGACTGCCCGTTGACGTCGGTACCGACCACGTAGCGCCGCAGAGATCCGTCCGGGTTTCTTCCGGCGGCGTTGGCCGTCTTGATGCTGGCGTCGCTACGCGTTACGCCAACCAGCCCGGCCACAGACAGCGCGCTACCTGCCGCCAGCTGGCCGAGGGCTCTTCGTGTCAACCGTCGCATGATCATGCTTCTGAGCCTAAGCTTTACCTGTCATGACTGCAGCAGTTATAACCTAAAAGTCTGCTGAAAATACGGTGGCTACAGTTACTGCACAGCTGCTAGGCTCAGGGCATGCCTCGCTCGTCAGACCGGCCGCAGCCCGCGGGCCAGCTCGACCTCGGTGACGGCGTCCCGCCGCTGATCGCCATGCTCGCTCGCGACCTGCGCACGCTGGTCGAGCGCCGGCTCGCACCGCTGGATCTCACGCTCCAGCAAGCCGTTCTGCTGCGCCTGTCGGCGGCCGGGAAGGTCACCCCGGTCCAACTGACGACGCCGCTGGGGACCGACAGCGCGAACATGACCCGCCTGCTCGACCGGCTGGAGGCCAAGGGCTACCTCACCCGGCAGCGACATCCAGACGACCGCCGGTCGCTGGTCATCGAGTTGACCGAGCGAGGCCGGAACCTCCTTCCCCAGTTGGCTCCGATCTTCGACCTCACCCGTGGCCAACTCCTCGCTGGGTTCTCCCCTGCCGAAGTGGGGCGGCTGCAGACCCAACTGCAGCGCATGCACGCCAATATCAACCTCGAGATCGAGGCCGGCGGCGATCACGGTTCTCTTTAATACCGCTTAAACGAGCGCACCGGCATGCGGGGGCCGCGCCGGGGTGGCCGCAGGCCCGAACGGGCCAGCAGGCGGACGACCCGCCCGCGGTGGCCGGGCCAGGGGGCGAGCAGCTCCAGCATGCGCTCGTCGCTGCCGCGCGGCTCGCCAGCGAGCGCCCAGCTCACCAGGTGGGGGAGGTGGTAGTCGCCGACCGAGACCGCGTCGGCGTCACCGAGGGCGACCAGCGCCACCTCGGCCGCGGTCCACGGGCCGATCCCGGGCAGCGCCTGCAGCCGCTGGTGGGAGCCGGCAGGTGCCATGCCGGCGGTCTCGTCGATCCGCCGGGCGTAGGCGGCGGCGCCACGGATCACGGTCGCGCGCCGCCGCTCCACCCCGAACCGGTGGTACTCCCAGTAGGGCGTGACCGCCAGCAGGGCCGCGGGCGGTGGCAGCAGCAGCGGCAACGGACCAGGTGCCGGCGTGCCCCAGGCCCGCACCATCCCGCGGTAGGCGGCGCGGGCCTCCATCCCGGTCACCTTCTGCTCCAGGACCGAGGGGACCAGCGCCTCGAACACCGCCAGCGAGCGGCTGATCCGCAACCCCAGCATGGCGCGGTGCAGGCATGCCACCAGCCCGCCGGGCGCGGGCGCGAACCCGTCCAGCGAGTCCCGCGCGCCGAGCAACTCCGGCGCGGTCGCCAGGGACCACTCCGCCCCCGGGCCCCACGCGGCCACCGTCACCGCCGCGCCACCCGCTACGGAGGCATAGCGGGCACAGGCCGGCCCGGCAGGGGTCAGGGTCGCCCGCCACCACACCCCCGCCCGCTCGGCCCGCATGGTCGGGTCGCCCATCCCACGGCGCAGCGGCGACAGGGTCAGGTCGAGGTCGACGGGCAGCCGCGGCCGCAGCGTCGTCTCAAGCGGGGTGTCGATGTCGGCGGCAGACACGTCTGGATCCTAGCCGCCCGCCGCGACAGCCGATACTTGGCCGCTGTTCGGCGTCGCTGTGGATAACGCGAGCAAGTGGGCCGGGTCGTCCGGGTCAGTAGCTCTCTGTATCGATCCAGGCTTTCGGACCTACCGTCGGTGCTGCCTCGTCTTGGCGCCTGGGGTGCCGGTGACAGTGGGCCCATGCATGCGTGTCAGGGGGTTGTAGCAGCTTGAACACATGTTCGATTTATTGTACGATCATCCTATGTCGCCTATGCAACCCACACCAGACACTCGGGGCTCGCCGCCACCGTCGCCCCTGCCCGTTGGTGTCGGCAGTCGGATGACCGTGCGCCAAGCCTACAAGTTCGCCTTGGACCCTACTCCCCGTCAGCAGGGCAAGCTTGCTTCCCATACCGGCGCGGCCCGGTTTGCTTACAACTGGGGCCTAGCGCTGGTCAAACGGCGCCTGGCCGAGCGCAAGGCCGACAAGGGTGTGGTGGTGCCGTGGACGTTGCCGGAGCTGCGGCGGGAGTGGAACCGTGCCAAGGCCGAGGTCGCGCCCTGGTGGGGTGAGAACTCCAAGGAGGCCTACAGCTCCGGCCTGGCCGCACTGGCACAGGGCCTTGCGAGCTGGGCGGCCAGCCGCGCCGGCACTCGTGCCGGTCCCCGCATGGGCTTCCCGACGCGCAAGCGCAAGGGCCGCAGCCGCCAAGGCTGCCGATTCACCACCGATCCGATCCGGGTGGAGGCTGACCGGCACCATGTAGTACTGCCTCGTCTTGGGCGGATCAAGACCCACGAGTCGACCCGCAAGCTCGCCCGCCGCATCGAGCAGGGAACTGCGCGGATCCTGGCGGCGACGATCTCCCAGTCGGGTGGGCGCTGGTTTGTGTCGTTTACCTGTGAGGTCCAGCGTGCCCAGCGCACCCCCCGCCAGCCCGGGGTCAGGGTTGGGGTGGATGTGGGCGTCAAGCACCTGGCGGTGGTGTCCACTGGTCAGGTGATCGACAACCCCGCTCCGCTCAACGCCAATCTCCGTAGGTTGCGTCGGCAAACCCGCCAGCTTGCCCGCTGCCAGGGATCACGCGACCCTGCTGGGGGGCGGCGGCCGCCGTCACGTAACTGGCAGCAGGCGAAGGCCCGGCTGGCCCGGACGCATGCGCGGGTCGCCAACCTGCGCCGCGAGGCGCTGCACCAGCTCACCAGCGATCTGGCCATTACCTACGGCACGGTGGTGGTGGAGCGTCTCAACATCGCCGGGATGGTCCAAAACCACCGCCTGGCCCGGGCCATCGCTGACTCGGGCATGGGGCAAGTCCACCGCCTACTCGCCTACAAGTGCCCCTGGAACGGTGGGCAGCTGGTCAAGGCCGACCTGTTCTTCCCGTCATCGAAGACCTGCTCGGGCTGTGGAACAGCGAAAGCCAAGCTGTCCTTAGCCGAGCGAGTCTTCGACTGCGAGGCGTGCGGGCTGCGCCTCGACCGGGATCTCAATGCTGCCCGCAACCTCGCCGCACTCCTCGAGGTGAGCGAAGTGGCGGACGCCAGCAACCGCATGATCGTGGTCGCCGGGAGTGGAACGGAGACTGAAAACGCTCGCGGAGCGGATGTAAGACCTGGTGCTGCCGGGCAGTCCCCAAAGAGGCGGGAAGCCAGCGGCCCAGGCAGGGATGGGCGCAAGACTGGCACCGCCGGGTCGCAAGGCTCGGCTGCTTGAACCAGACGCGGATAGTTCAACTGGTTCCAGCCGGTTGAAACAGATGTTCATGGTTCAAGCAACGGTAGAATTCGCTTGGCCCCCTGCGCTGGGGTCGGTTGGGTGCGGCGCTGTCACGCCGTGCACCGTTGGCGAGACCCGTTGGAGGAATCTCATGCCTGGTCGCTTCGGTCGCGTGCTCACCGCCATGGCCACGCCGTTCACCGCTGACGGCGCCCTTGACCTCGACGGCGCCCAGCGCCTTGCCCGCCACCTGCTCGACAACGGCACTGACACGCTGGTCGTCGCCGGCACCACCGGCGAGTCGCCCACCCTCACCGCCGACGAGAAGGCGCGCCTGTGGGCAGCGGTGGTTGAGGCCGCCGGGGGAGGCCAGCGGGTCATGGCCGGGACCTCGACCTACTCGACCGCCGAGTCGGTCGAGCTGACCCAGCTCGCCGAGAAAGCCGGGGCCGGCTCGCTGCTGCTGGTCTCGCCCTACTACAACAAGCCACCACAGGCCGGCCTCGAAGTGCACTTCCGCACTATCGCCGGCTCCACCAGCCTGCCGTGCCTGCTCTACAACATTCCCGGCCGCACCGCAGTCACCATCGAGCTCGACACCATGCTGCGTCTTGCCGAGGTGGACAACATCGTCGGGGTCAAGGACGCCGTCGGAGACATGGCCGCGGCGAGCCGCCTGTGCCGCGACACCGGCGGCAGCTTCGAGCAGTACTCCGGCGACGACAAGAACCTCCTGCCGCTGCTCGCCGTCGGCGGCGTCGGCGTGATCAGCGTCGCCGCACACCTGGTCGGCCCGGCCCTCCAGGAACTGGTCGTCGCCTTCGAGCGGGGCGACACCGCCGCCGCGCTCGACCTGCACTTGCGCCACCTGGCGCTGTTCGAGGGGCTCTTCGCCACCTCCAGCCCGATCCTGCTCAAGGCGGCCATGAACCTGCTCGGCCTGCCCGCCGGGCCGCTGCGTCCACCCCTGGTCGACGCCACCCCCGAGCAGATCGCCTTCGCCCATGGCCTGCTCGCCGAGGTCGGCCTGCACCCAGTTGGGAGCGCCGGTGGCTGATCCAGCCGCACGGGTCGTCTTTCTCGGGGGGCTCGGAGAGATCGGGCGCAACTGCGCCGTCATCGAGTATGCCGGCGCGCGGCTGCTGATCGACTGCGGCCTCGCCTTCCCCGACGCCGACCAGCCCGGGGTGGACATCATCCTGCCCGACTTCACCTATCTCGCCGAAGAGCCGGAGCGGGTCATCGGGGTGGTGCTGACCCACGCTCACGAGGACCACATGGGCGCCCTGCCGTACTTCCTGCGCGATTTCGACGTGCCGATCTACGGCACCCGCCTGTCGCTCGGCATGCTCTCGGCCAAGCTGGAGGAGCACGACCTGGCCCCGTCCCTGGTCGAGGTCGGCGCCGGCGAGCGCACCACCCTCGGCCCGTTCGAGCTGGAGTTCTTCGCGGTGTCGCACTCGATCCCCGACGGGGTGGCGGTGGCGGTCCGCACCCCGGCCGGCACGATCGTGCACACCGGCGATTTCAAGATGGACCTGACCCCGATCGACCACCGCCCCACCGACCTCGGCGGCCTCGCGCGGCTGGCGGGGGAGGGGATTGACCTGCTGCTCGCCGATTCCACCAACGCCGAACAGCCCGGCTTCATCCCACCGGAAACCGAGGTCGGCCGCGCCCTCGCCGACATCTTCGGGGCGGCCAAGCGGCGCGTCGTGGTCGCCTGCTTCGCCAGCCACGTCCACCGCATGCAGCAGATCCTCGACGCCGCCGCGCTGCACGGCCGCAAGGTCGCCCTGGTCGGGCGCAGCATGCTCCGCAACGTCCGGGTCGCCCACGAGCTCGGCTACCTGCGGGTGCCGCCCGCGCTGCTGCTGCCGGTCGAGGAGCTGGGCCCGCGCCCGCCCGAGGAGACAGTGGTGCTGTGCACCGGCTCCCAGGGTGAGCCGTTCTCGGCGCTGGCGCTGATGGCCGCCCGGGACCACAAGTGGGTGCGCATCGAGCCGGGCGACACCGTGGTGCTGTCCTCGTCGCTGATCCCCGGCAACGAGGCTGCGGTCTACCGCACCATCAACGACCTCGCCCGCCAGGGCGCCGAGGTCTTCCACCGCGGCAACGCCAAGGTGCACGTCTCTGGGCACGCCGCCCAGGGCGAGCTGACCCTGCTGCTCGCCACCCTGCGCCCGCGCCAGTTCACCCCCGTCCACGGCGAGTACCGCCACCTCGCCAGCCACGCCCGCCTGGCCGAACAGACCGGTATCCGCCGCGACGCGATCTTCATCTGCCAGGACGGCGACGTGCTCGAAATGGAGGACGGCCGCGTGCGGCGCGCCGGCCAGGTCCGCGCCGGCATGGTGTTCGTCGACGGGCTCGGCATCGGCGACGTCGGCGACGCGGTGCTGCGCGACCGCCGCAAGCTCGGCGAGGAGGGCTTCGTACACATCGTCGCCACGGTGGAGGCGCAGACCGGCAAGGTGGTCGCCGGCCCCGACATCGTCACCCGCGGCTTTGTCTACGAGCCGGAGTCCGCCGACCTGATCGACGAGGCCCGCGTCCGCGTGCTCGCCAGCCTCGACCGCGCCGCCCGCGAGGGCGTCAGCGACCCGATGATCCTCAAGCAGGCCATGCGCGAGGCGGCCTCCTCGCTGTTCCGTGAACGGACCCAGCGCCGCCCCGTGATCGTGCCCACCGTCATGGAGGTCTGAAGGTGGCCAGGACCCGCACCCGCCGACCGCCGAGCAAGCGGCCGACGTCCTCCAAGAAACGGCGCAGCCCGCCGTCCCAGGCGAAGCGGAACAAGCCCACCACCCGCGCGGCGCTGTCGCCCCACAAGGGCGACATCCAGGGCGTCGCCCTTGTCCTGGTGGCCGTGTTGCTGGCGCTCGGCGTCTGGCTCCACAACGGCGGCAAGGTGGGCCTCGCCGCCGAGCTGGCCCTGCGCGGCCTGTTCGGCTACGGCGCTTACGCCGTCCCGGTGCTGGTCGCGGCCGCCGGGGTGACGCTGTTCCGCCGCTCGGTCGCCGTGCGCGGCGACCCGGTCGCCAGCCGCGTTGGCATCGGGCTGCTGGCCGTGCTGCTCGGCGGCCTCGGCCTGGTCGACCTGCTGCGCGGCGCGCCGACGACCGAGGCCTCCACTGCCGTGCTGCAGCAGTCCGGCGGTTGGGTCGGAGCGGTGATCGGCACCCCGCTGGCCCGGCTGCTGTCCACCTGGGGCGCGGGCGTCGGCTTCGCCTGCCTGCTGTTCCTCGGGCTGCTGATCAGCACCCGCACCTCGGTGGCGTCGGTCATGCGAGGCCTGCGGGCCGCCGTCCGGATGGTCGGGTCGGCGGTCACCCCGCCGCCCCGCCCCGCCGATGCGACCACGGCCAGCGGCGCCAGCGGCGCCGACGACCCCAAGGGAAAGACCGCCAGTGCCAAAACCGCCTCCGCCACCGCCACTGGGACCGGGAACGGGAAGGGCGCCAAGGGCCGCGCCAGTGGCACCGCCGCAGCCGCCAGCGACGCCGGCGCCGCCACCGTCGAGGAGGAGATAGCCAAGGCGCTGGAGGAACCCCCCCGGTCACGCCGGGGCCGCAAGGCGTCCGCGCCCGCCGACGAGCCGTTCGAGGGCGAGACAGTCGAGGTGCACCCGGCGGCGCCACCGCCGCCTCCCAAGCCGGCGGCGCCGGCCGAGGTGCCCGGCGCGGGCGAGGCGATCCAGCTCGCCATGACCATCCAGGCCAAATCCGGCGGGATCTACACCCTCCCGCCACAGACGCTGCTGCGCGCCGGCGAGCGGCGCCCCGTCGACGCCCGCAAGCTCGACGAGACCGCGCAGGTGCTGGAGCGCACCCTCGACCAGTTCGAGGTCGACGCGCACGTCGCCCGCTACACCCGCGGCCCCACCGTGACCCGCTACGAGGTCGAGCTCGGCCCCGCCGTCAAGGTGGCTCGGGTGGTGGGCCTGTCCCATGACATCGCCTACGCGGTCGCCTCACCCGACGTACGTATCATCGCGCCGATCCCGGGCAAGTCCGCGATCGGCATCGAGATCCCCAACCGCGACCGCGAGCTGGTCACCCTCGGCGACATCCTCAGCCTGGTCGGCAAGAACGGCGAGGACCGGCATCCCCTCACCGTGGCGCTCGGCAAGGACATCGGCGGCGACCCGGTGCTCGCCAACCTCACCGAGATGCCCCACGTGCTGATCGCCGGCTCCACCGGCGCTGGCAAGTCGGTCTGCCTCAACGTGCTGGTCACCAGCCTGCTGATGCGCAACCCGCCCGACCGGGTGCGGCTGATCCTGATCGACCCGAAGCGCGTCGAGATGACCAACTACGAAGGCGTCCCGCACTTGATCACCCCGGTGGTCACCCATCCCAAGCGGGCCAGCGAGGCGCTCGCCTGGGCGGTGCGGGAGATGGAGCTGCGGCTGGAGACCCTGGCGGTCGCCGGGGTGCGCAACATCGCCGCCTACAACCAGGCCGCGGTCGAGGGCACCCTGCCGAGGCTCCCGTCCGAGACGCTCGACGACGCCGGCCGGCCCGAGGGCGACAGCGACAAGGCGCGGCCCACCCTGCCCTACATCGTGGTGGTTATCGACGAGCTGTCCGACCTGATGATGGTCGCCCCCCGTGATGTGGAAGACGCCATCTGCCGCATCGCCCAGATGGCCCGGGCGGTCGGCATCCACCTGGTGGTCGCCACCCAGCGGCCCTCCGTCGACGTGGTGACCGGGCTGATCAAGGCCAACATCCCCAGCCGCATCGCCTTCATGGTCGCCAGCTCCCAGGACTCTCGGGTGATCCTCGACGCCGGCGGCGCCGACAAGCTGATCGGGCACGGCGACATGCTCTACCTGCCTGGCGGCACCTCCAAGGCGCGCCGCGTCCAAGGCGCCTTCATCACCGAGAAAGAGGTCGAGGCGGTGGTCGCCTACTGCAAGGCGCAGCAGCAGGCGAGCTACCAGCCGGGCGTGATCGCCGAAGGCCGCTCCGCCAGCGCCGACGAGGACTCCGACGAGGACCCCCTGCTCGACCAGGCCATGGAGATCGTGGTCCGCTCCGGGCTCGGCTCCACCTCGATGCTGCAGTCGAAGATGAAGGTCGGCTTCTCCCGCGCCCGCCGCATCATGGACCAGCTGGAGGAACGCGGCATCGTCGGCCCCTCGGAGGGCTCCAAGCCACGCGACGTGATGATGACCGTCGAGGAGCTGGAACAGCTCCGTGGCCGCGAGGCCGGCTACGGCGAGATCGTGGGAGACTAAAACTCGAAATAAAGCTTCCAGCGGTGCATGCCGAATCCATTGCCGGGTAACCACTCGGTGACTAGAATTCGCACTTGCCTAATCTGACCGAATCTGCGGCTTGTCCTGCTATGACCTGGGCTGGCCACACGTCGTTTGAAATGGGGTGTCCCGGCTGAGCACCATCGGTGAGACGCTACGCTCGGCTCGGGAGGAGCAGGGGAAGTCGATCGCGGAGGCAGCGACCGCGACCCGCATCCGCTCGAGCTACATCGAAGCCCTAGAGCAGGAGAGATTCGACGAGCTTGGCGGGAGCGTGTACGCCAAGGGCTTCCTGCGCTCCTACGCCAGCTTCCTCGGGCTTGACCCGGAGCCGCTGCTGGACGCCTACCGCGTCCAGGAGCCGGGCGACCGGCCGGCGTTCGAGAGGCCCCCGAAGATCCTCGGCACCATGCAGGCCCGCCGCCGCAGTCCCAGCTGGGTCACCATCGGGATCGTCGGCGCCGCGGTCGTGCTCGCGGTCGGGGTGTACTCGCTGATCCGGCCTGCGCCCGGCCCTGCCGAGACGGCACCGGCGCCAATCGCCGCGCCGGCCACCACCGCGCCGACCGTGGCGCAGCCAGTGACCACCACGACCCTCCCGCAGATCAAGGGCGTCAAGCTGGCGCTGCGCTACAACGCCGTCTCCTGGACCAAGGTCACGGTTGACGGCAAAGTCGCCTTCCAGGGCATTCTCGGCACCACATCAACGACCCGGACCTTCACGGCCAAGCACACCCTGACCCTGATCCTCGGCGCTCCGGGCGCCGTCGACCTCACCGTGAACGGCAAGCCGTTCAAGCTCCCGACCAGCACCGCCGGCCAGGTCTACCAGCACCGCTTCGCTGCCGCCAACCTGCCGCTCGCTGCCGGTCGCGGTCCCACGCAATAGCGCCGAACGCAGAGCGCGAACGCAGACCGCGAACGCAGACCGCGAACTCCAGCACTCCAGCCGTCGTCGGTGGCGCAGCTGCGCTCGACTCGCTCAGCTCGCGGCGCGGTCGGCATCGATGCCGAACACGCCGGCGAATCCTGCACGGCCCTGGTCGGTGAGATGGACGGCACGACTCCGCTCGGCCCGGCGCAGCCAGCCCCGTTCGAGCAGGCGGCCGGTGAGCGCGACGCCGACAGCGCCGGCCAGGTGCGGGCGCTGCTCGCTCCAGTCGATGCAGTAGCGCACTGCCGGGCGGCGTGGGGGCAGCGCACCGAGGTCGACGCCGAACTCGGTGAGGAACGCGGCGCCCAGCTCGGTGAGCCCGTAGCGGAGCGCCCCGCCCGGCCCGGCCAGCCGGTCACCCCGGGCCCAGCCTCGGCCCCGGGCCAGCCCATCCGCACTGCCCTCGTCCCCATCCCCATCCCCATCCGTGTCCTCGCCGCCGCTCTCCAGGAATCCCCGCTGCAGCATCGAGTCCATCACGGCGATGCCGACCCGGCCGGCGAGGTGGTCGTAGCAGATCCGCGCGAACCGCAGCGCCTGCGCGCGGGTTCCCTCCCGCAGCGACCGCACCGGTGCGGCTGGCGCCACGCGCGCCAGCGCCTCCACCAGCTCGGCGACCTCTGGGCCGGCCAGGCGGAAGTAGCGGTAGCGGCCGCAGCGCTCCACCGACAGGAGGCCGGAGTCGACCAGCCGGGCCAGATGTTCGCTGGCGGTTGACGCGGCCACACCCGCCTCCGCGGCCAGCATGCTGGCGGGAAGCGCCCTCCCGTCGCCGAGCGCCGAAAGCACCCGCCACCGCCTGGGGTCGGCGAGGACCGCAGCGACGGCGGGAATATCAGCATCTCCAAGCATGACCATGTCCGCACCCTACTACCACAACGCTTCGTCCCAGACCGAAGTGTCACAGTGAGACTGAAGCGACCCGTTGGGCGGCGCACGAGCACCGTCACCGCACTCGTTGCCACTGATGCAAGGTAGTCTCTTACGTCCCCATGCTCAGGAGCGTTCGGCCTGCCTAAGGGACGCCCGGCCCGGATCAAGGGATCGCCAAACGTTGGTAGGGTCATAGCCACGTCCGTTTATGCCTAGGAGCAATGTCGATGCCCGACCCATCCCGGCCTCAGAAGGTGGCGATCGTGACACTGGGCTGCGGGCGCAACGAGGTGGACTCCCAGAACGCGGCCGGGATGCTCACGACAGCCGGCTACCAGGTCGTCGACGACCCAGAGCAGGCCGACGCCATCGTGGTCAACACCTGTGCCTTCATCGAGGCGAAGTAGTCAAGTCGTAGTCCATGAGCCTACGAGCACGCGGGGACGTGTTAGGACGTGTTAGGGGAAAGAAGCTTCGCCCTGACCCCAGTACCGGCCCAACGAAGCACAAGATCGAGGCCATTGGTTGGCAGGTCGATGGCAACGTCACCGATTGGACATGGAGAGGTTGGCCCCTGAGCTAGGGTGCCGTCTACCTCTCCTCTAGCCGCCTCCCTCCCCTGGTCGCCCTCTCGTCGATGGCCGAGGTATTCACCCCGCCAGCCAACTAGCAGAAACAGCGTGATTGCCCGTCTATGGAGATGTCGGTTGATCCACGCGTAGCCAGGGGTTCATACTTACAGACGTGTGATTCGTCCTCCTCTATGGATCTGCTCCTCTCTGTGGACTTCCCCGCACAGAGGGGCGCAGAAGGAGAGGAGGTGATTCACCTGGCCGATGACGAGGAGGCGTACGGCCAGTCCGAGTACGGCGATTGGTCGGACGAGGACTGGTGGCCTCCGTAGTTAGAGGTATCGAGCGCCCGAGGTTCTTGGCGGGATTCCGCCCTGGAAGGAGGAAGGGCCAAGGGCCGCTCATAGGCAGGACGGATTCCGGCGGGTCTCGCGCTAGAGCGACTTCCCCTCCGCCGGATTCCGGTCGAGTGTTGCCGCCCAGCCGTGGCCGAGTAGGGCCGCCTACCAGTTGCTTCCTGCGTTGGTCTCGACAGGCACGAGCGGCGATCTCATAATTCGAACACGCGTTTGCCTGACCTGTATTGATGCAGGTCAGGAGGGGTGCGAGGGTCCATGGAAGTCCAGCGAGGTCAGCCATAGTCCGGCGGCTTGGCTGTCAATTTGGCTGTCACCGGAGAGGGTCGAACCGGCCAGGTCGAGGTCGTTGACCAGGAGCAACGTGCCCGGCTGGTCCTGCTGCTTGAGTTCCTTGAGCGTTTAGAGCCGGCGCTCCGCACGCGGCCGGAGCCGCTGAGGGTCGCGGTCCCGTCCGGGCGCGGACGCCGTTCGGCGTTTCCGGTCCTCCGCGACCAGGGACCGCATCAGCCGGCCCGGCAGGGCAAGGCTGATCCAAGTCCGGTGAAGGTGAAGGAGTGCGGGTTCGCGCTGGCCGGGCTACAGCATGCGCGCCCGGGTGGGGCTTGCTAGACGTGCTCGGCGTCGAACCGTCAAGGGCGGCCGGGGGTCCAGGCAGCGCGGAGCTGGCCGTTCTTCGCCATTGCGGCGCCTCAGCGCTAGCTCAGGCACTCCGGGCGCACGACGGTCTCCCTGAGCAGCCGCACCAGCTCTTTGCCATCAGCGTTGTGCCCAGTCTGACGCCGCAACTCCTTGCGGATCGCATCAGTCACGCTCTCAGAGACCAGCACCTCCGCCAGCGACCTGGGCGAGGTCGCCCGCTTGGTCCTCCACAGCTCGTCGATCTGGCGCCGCTTGAGCGACTCGCGGGTCAGGTAGAAGAGCTGGTTGGCCTTGTGGCTGCCCGGCTGGTCGCCGAGCAGGTCCACCGCGAGCGCCAGGTCGATCACGACCGGCAGGCCGCCAGTGAGGTGGTAGACCTGCCAGACCGCCCCGTTGGTGAGGATGACCCACTCCACGCCCTCATTGACGGCATACATCTCCACCTGGCGCAGGTGCTTGGGAGCAAGCTTGGTCGCCACCCGCTTGACCTCGATGAAGGCGATCAGTTCCTTGTCGATCCGCACGCCGTAGTCGGCGAACTCGCCCTTGACCTGGTATTCGGTGGTGAGGTCGGCGTACTTGTCGAAGCCGAGCGCGTCGCACAGGAAGTCGGTGACCAACAGGCGGGTATCGCCTTCGTTGGCGTCGCGGTCGGCGAGGTCGGCTAGGTGTTTGTTGTAGCGGCGGATGGCGGCCTTGACACGGTCGCGAGCCTCCAGCTCCCACTTGGGCGCGGTGTGGCCTGCTGTCTTCTTTACTGCCGAGGCGCCAGTCACGATCGTTCCATCGGGGTCGGTGGTGGTCGTCCTGGTCGGGTTGCCGGGCTCTCCAACGTGTTGCATGCGCCCCCCTTGCTGTGGCTAAGCGTGACGAGGAGTGCATAGCCTAATCGACTAGCCGAACAAGACAAAATGCCGTGCAAGAGAGCGCGTGGGGTCGCTGCTACGTCAAGGATCGGCAAGAGGCAGTCGATTGATCCCCTCCCGCCTGCGCGGGCTCGCGGACCGCCGGTGACTTGGAGCACATCGACGGGCTGAGCCTACCGAGGTCGGCCGGGAGAGTGACCCTGCTCAACCTCCGTCAATGGCCTACGTCGGGGATGGACGATCAGTACGATAGGCTTGGAGCTGTCGTCGACGAGGTTGTCACGCTGTACCTCTCGCCTCCGGCCCTGTGTCGTGGGAGGAAGCCGCGGGGGAGGAGTCGACTCCTCCGCTCGACGGCCGCGTCAAACTGCCAAGAGAAGCAAGGCCGTCAGATGGCGCCATGCGGTCCTGTCAAGCGCGAACGTCCGGCTCCATGGCACAGGTAGCGCGACCGGTGTCGCCTAATCGCGTTAGACAGGGTGCCGCAAGGTCAGGGAATGGGCTCGTCCTCTTGGGGTGGGCGCGCGCTCGGTGCGGGCGGCGGCCTCGCGGCTTGACTCCACGCACTTCGACCAAGGGTTATGCTCGGCCAGTCCTTTCCTCCAGCTTCAAGGTGTGGCAGAGCATAGGATGAACGAGCAGTCGGCGGCGTTTGAGCTGTCTCCCCGGCAACGATCGCTCTATGAAGGCTTGCTCCGGAAGGACGCCGGTCTCTCCCGCATGTACCTTGGCGCTCTGGTGGTGCAGTCGCAGGTGGACAATCCCGAGCGACTGTACCAAGCCGCCCACAGCGTACGCGAGCTGCTTGAGAAGCTGCCGCGTTCCTTCGATGTTCCGATCCCGACGGGAACTCGGGTTACGTTGAAGGAACGGATTAGGAACCTTGCACCGTATTGGGAACACGCCCAGGTCAACTCATGCAAAGAAGGATCATGGGTTGGAGAGATCGATGGCTCGCTACGGAGGTTCTTGGAGCGCGCTTCGGAGTTCTTCGCATGGTTTGGACGAGAACACCGGCCCCGCGCGGAGGAAGCGCGCGGCTTCCTCCGCGCGTCAGATCCAGCAACAGTTGCGCTTCCACCCACGATCGAGGATCTCCGCGTCACCGAATGGAAAGCCTGCCGCGACTACTTCACCAATCTTGCTCATCACCGGGGCAACGCGGACAAGTTCAACGGCTGGTTCCTGGTGATCGAGAACTTTCTACGTGATCGCTTGGTGCCGGAGACCCGTGAAGACCGTGCCATCCTTGACAAGATCATCGAGGAGGCCGAGGGTCGTGGTTGATCGCACTGATGCCCATCGTGCTCGGACAGCGATGAAGCGCGCTGCTGATTACCGGTACTTTTTCGACCGACTCACTTCGCCGGATTGGATATGGCCTCTCTATGAAGAGGGCTTCTTCCAAAACCCACCCGAACCCATTGTTGAGGGGCAATACATTCGGTTTCCAGTCTGGCCAGAGTCGGACTATCTTGCCCGCATGGCAAGCGATACTCCCGATGTTGTTATGACGGTAGTTGACCGCATACCCGAGACTGAGAACCCAAGGGTGCAGGCCGACATGATGCGGGCGGCAGCGGCAGCGCCTGCGGGGTTAGCGCTAAACGTTGCGGTACGTGCTCAACGCTGGGTCCAGGGCCGCTTCACCGATTACATCTTAGACGAAGCGATCGTGCTCGTGCAGCATTTGCTGCAGCATGACCGACACAGCGAAGGGTTCGCGCTTTCCAAGTCCTTGCTCGCCATGGATGTTACGGAGCCTGACGACGACGAGCCTAAAATGGTGTTGGGGCGTCGAGCAAAGCCACATATCGGCGAATGGGAGTTC
>WNGD01000069.1_pt1 | contig 89483 bp, 83 predicted proteins | sample 5400671 | NCBI WGS metagenome assembly WNGD01 (sample SAMN13153369, study PRJNA577476) | soil metagenome | isolation source: 40 cm soil or saprolite under grassland replicate 2 | place: USA:California | collected 2016-06-15
GCCCAGCGGGAAACGAGCCAATGGAACCGCGTGGCGGACGAGCACGGCTTCATCGTCGTGTACCCGTCGGGAGAGGGCGGCGGCGGACCACGGGTCTGGCACGAGGGCGGCGAAGTCGGACCCTCGCGTGATGTCCGATTCATTTCCGAGTTGATCGACACGCTCGAGGCGGCGTACAACATCGATCCGGGGATGATCTACGCCAACGGGCTTTCCAATGGCGGAGGCATGTCGTTCGCGCTCTCCTGCACGCTGTCCGACCGGATCGCCGCGGTCGGGATGGTGGGAGCGGCTCTCCTGGTGCCGTTCAGCTGGTGCACGGACCGGCGACCGGTGCCGATGATCGCGTTTCACGGGACCGCCGATGCGCCTGCTCCGTACAAGGGGGGGTTCTCGTGGGTCGCCCCCCAGCGATTTCAGGGCGTCCGTGCCTTTACGGCCAGTTGGGCCCGAAGAAACCGGTGCGGAACGAACCCGGTCGATTCCGTGGTCGCGACGGACGTCACGCGCCTCGAATACACGAAGTGCGCTGACGACGCGGCGGTGGTGCTCTATACCATTAAGGGAGGAGGCCACACCTGGCCCGGTGGCCAGCCGCTGCCGGAATGGTTCGTCGGGCGCACCAGCAACAGTATCGACGCATCGAGCCTGATGTGGGCGTTCTTTCGTGCGCATCGGCTTCGAGAGGCGCAGACCGGGGCGCAGCACAAGTGAGGGCGTCTGGCGATGTGCTGTGATGATTATTCGGGTATCTTTCACCAGCGCGCCGCAAGTTGGTTTGAGGATGCTTCTATGAGCCCAAAGAAGGCAACGCAGCAGTCCGCCAAGAGCACCACCGCGATCGGCAAGAAGTTCAAGGGATTCACGGACGAGGAACGAGTCGCGATGAAGGAGCGCGGCCAAGAGCTGAAGGCGGACAAGGCAGACGGGGAAGACGCCGTCCTCGCAAAGATCGGCGAGATGCCGGAACCGGAACGCGCCATGGGCAAACGGGTCCATGCTATCATCAGAGCAAGCGCGCCAGCCCTCTCGCCGCGACTCTGGTACGGAATGCCCGCATATGCCAAGGACGGCAAGGTCGTCTGCTTCTTCCAAAGCGCGCGGAAGTTCAACACCAGGTACGCGACGTTCGGCTTCAGCGACAAGGCGAACCTCGACGAAGGTGCCATGTGGCCCGTCGCCTTCGCGCTGAAGGAGTTGACCGCCACTGAAGAGGCAAGGATCGGCGCGCTCGTGAAGAAAGCGGTAAGCTAAGGTTTCGACTTGCCAGAACTGTTGAGGGCGACCGCTTGGCGAACGAGCGCCTTGAAGGCGGACGCGTCAACTTCTTCTCCTTCGTGGATATCGATCGCGCGGCGTAGGTTTCCGTCGAGACTCGAGTTGAAGAGACGGGCCGGATCCTTCAGAAACGCGCCCTTGGCGAAGGTAAGCTTCACGGCATTCTTGTAGGATTCGCCAGTGCAGATGATCCCGTCGTGCGACCAAACCGGGGTGCCGGGTTTTGTTGGTTTGACCCACTTCCACTCCTCGACGACGTCCGGGTCTGCTTCCTTGATGAGCTTGCGCATTCTGCTCAGGGTTTCCCCGCGCCAGTCCCCGAGTTTGGCGATTCGTTTCGAGATCAGCTCCGATGCCGACTGGCCTTGGCTCGCGCCCGACTTTTTCATGTTCTCATCCTAAAGGCTTCAGAGATATCAATCCCACTCACGCCGACCGGCGGAAGGGGACAAGTTGGCGGATGCGGCTGTCCCGCAAGTACAGGCCTCCCCAGGCGAGAATTCCTACGACCAACGGAATCGCGGCGCGCGCCGTGTCTGCGATCCGCAAATGAGTGGCCACCGCGCCGCCGAGATAGCCGGTCATCACGATTGCGGCGAGGACAGACGTTTGCGGGACAAGGTAGAGCACCACCAAGGCGCATTCCGCAATGACAATGGGGACGATGGCCGATTCGGGATAGCCATAGCCCGTAACAATCTCGGCCACCGCGTAGGTGTGGTGGGTAGCCCTGAACCAAGCGCTGCTCAGCAGCTGCGCGACCACCCCAAAGGAAAGGAGCCAGCCGGCCCAGAGCATCCAGCGGGGAGCGAAGACGGTGGGGGCGGTTGCCATAGACATCGGGTACCTCCGGGCTTTGGGTCGCGCTTCAACGCTTCTGGGCGTTGGGCGACCAGTTGGGCGTTGCAACGCCGAACTGCTTTGCGTACTCGGCGTTCAGCCGCTGCCAGCTGCCGAACTTCATCGCGTCGGGACCAACCATGCGGCCGATGGGAGTTCCGCTGAGAAGGTGATCCAGAACATCGAAACAAATGTGCCACCCGGCAGCACCCATCGAGATGAAGCGACGATCGATGTTGGTCCACAGCGTCAGGCGCGTGCCGCCACCAACGGCCTCGAGCTCCCACCGCATATCGAAGCCTCCCCAGTTGTACTCAAGCGCGTTGGGAGCGTCGGCTCGCCTCACTTTGGTTTCGGTAACGTGCCCCGCTGGCCGGACCTGGTGTGTACTGCTCGCGATCGGTCACCTGCTTCTCCTTATCTTCCGTTTCGTTGGTGTTGATTGATCCATGCGGTCGAGGTGGCGTTCGAGAGCATCCACATGAGTGGACCAGAACCGGCGGAACTGAGCCAGCCAGGCATCCACCTCCTGAAGTGGTTCAGGTTTCAGCCGGTAGAGACGGCGCTGTGCGTCCACCGTGGATTCCACGAAACCGGCCTCGCGCAGCACTCGCAGGTGCTTTGACACGGTCGGCTGCGGCATACGAAGCTGACGCCCGATCTCTCCAACCGACTGTTGTGACGAGACCAGGAGGCTCAATATCGCGCGGCGGTTCGGCTCCGCAATGATTTCGAACACAGGTTCCACTCTCTTAGTATACTCCACAGAGCATATACGTGTCAAGGTATATACAGGCAGGGGGCCCAGGCAACGGTTTCAGTCGGCGTGCGGGGATGCACCGTCCGATGCGTTTTTGGCGGGTGCGATTTCAGAGTGTCAACGCCCGCGTAATTTTGCCTGTGCCACCAATTCGATATCCAGCAGCGTATGATCAATATGCACGATCGCAAACGGACGGTCGCCATGCCGAGGTGTATGATACTCCAGATACAGGTCTCGCCTTTGGGCTCCAAGATTTCCGCCAGACGAACCCCTGGTTGTGCTGCAACCCGCTCCTGTAACAGGTGACGATGGAACTCATCCACGACCAGGGGGGTCACCCAGTAATCTTCCAGAAACTGGAGATTCTGGACGAAGACCGCTGACAACTCGCGGGAAGAGCGCACCCGATAGAGCAATCCTAACGCTTCGGCAGCGGCTTCCCCAGGAGCAGACCGATAACCAAGAGAGGGATGGCGTTGATACCGATCCGAGTGCTCTTTCACCAGGCGCGCTAACTCTTCCTCGCGTTTCCACTCCTCAAAAGTAGCTCCCTCCTGTCTCAATACCAGAAAGTCAGGGGGATGCCAGTTGGTGACCCGACGCCCGGAAGGACCGCGATAGTGCAGCTTGAGCTTGGTCGGCTGATCCCAGTATTCTAGCACACCAGGATCATGCTCCATGATGTAGATCGCGCCCAAGGGAGAAGGCATCGGATGGGAACGCCTCCCCCATCTATTCCTACCCAACTACGGTTGTAAAGCCGAGTAGGAGCTACGCTCCATCTACTCAGAAGGCCGACTATGGAGGAGTGGAAGAAGCCGCTCGGATTTCTCCGATGCGGAGTGTCACTTCTAGTCTAGACCCAAGATTACGAAAGGGAAGCGTGAAGAGTCGAGGAAATAGCGCAATGTTCGCGACATGATTATATTCCGAACAGATGATGTGCTGCCTGCCAGATGGTAGCGGCCACCGGAGCCAGTTTGATGACCAGTGCTCCAAGCTTCCCTGCTGCTTCTGCAGCCTGAGCACTCTTCGTCAAAATGGTATTGGCTTCATCCAATTTGCGTAGTACCCGTTGACCATTTGGCGAGGGCTTAGCCAGCTCCGCTTCCGCTGCCGTCAGGCTGTCCTTTGCATCTTCGGCATCAGTAAGGTCAGGGATTTCTTGGACTGTAATGACATGTTCTACATTGGCGCGTAGTGCTGCCACCTCACGACGAAGATTCTCCGGACTCGCCTTTTCAGGGTCAGTAATGTACTGTAAACCACTCACCAGATTCCGAGCAACAATCTCGTCGGCACGAATGTCTCCTCGGCGTATCCCCTGGGCCAGGCTAATGAGAGCCGTTGCCTGGTTAGGATCACCACCTTGCACTTGTACCCCTGAAACGACATTGTCGGCACGAATATGCCTGGCATGGATGCCCCCTTGCTCCTGATCATTTGTGGTCATATGTAAATCCTTTTTCAGTTTGTTGTTATGTACTATAGCAACACTCACGGGATCGAACCCTATATGTTGGACTGTTTCTAAACTCCAGGTCCGGTATATAGTAATGCATTCGTCTAGAAGGCTCTAAGTGTGTCTATAGTAGCATGGCCTTTTATTCCATAGACTCCTTTAGTATATTCGATAATGAAAAGTTGTACAATAGATGATATAATCTCAAGAGACTTATTCGCAGCGTTGACTAGTACTATAGTAGGGGTGCAGTTTCCTTGAAAGAGCATATGAGTGAACCTGAGAAGGAGCATCGTAAGCAAGAAGTCGATTCTTCAACACTGCTACCCACTGAGACAGAAGATCCGCTCAATCAGTTCATTACTCGTAAAGCAATTAGTGTAGATAGCATTAATGCTACTAACTTCGTCAATGGGCTACAGATAAATCAGCCGCAAATTTTTCAGCTTCCTCCATCTCGAAAAGACTTACAGACACTCCAACACGTGTATCGTAGAAAGACAACAGTAAAACGATGGGCGATTTTCATCTGGGTTATTGCATTCGTTACAGGTGCTGTTGCCTTGCTCTTGAACTCAAGAGGGATTATTCCCTATGGATTAGCGTTTGCCCTTCCTGGATTACTAATACTATCTGGTTTGATACTCACTATATTGATATGGGTCTTTCCAAAGCAGTCTGTTGGATCTGACATAAAGAATATATATAGCTCGAGAATTACTCTAGTTAGAAATCTCCAGGCCAGGAGTTTAAACCTTGGTGATGATAATGCCGCGGAATTCCCTTATGTCGTGAAGCCGCTTCAGGATATCTACGATGACACTGTTCGAACATTAATGAGTGCTAGCGATGAAGCTGCAGGTACTAAACGAGGTGTTCTCATCACCGGAGAGTCTAATGCGGGCAAGACTCGTCTTGCTTTTGAAGCTATGAAGAATACGCTGTCAGATTGGCTTGTATTACGATGTACGCCAGATAGTACGATAAGCTATATTCTCTCAACAGAGGCTATTGATAGTGACCGTCTTGTGATCTTCATAGATGATCTGCAACGCTATGTACCCTCCTCATCCGCTCAAGTGTCAAATAATGGTCCTCATGAAACGCTACGCACATTAGTAGAAAATATGCTTCAGTCAGTGCCACACATAGTGATTGTGGCGACGTGCCGCAGTGAGGATCAATTGCACGTACAAGGATTTCTCAACTGGCTTCTTGAACAATTAAGGGTCATCGAGATACCCAGGTTTGTTGGGAACAATCAAGACTCACAAGTGAGACAGATTATTGCGGAGTTCCAGCAGCAAAATACTCTACGCATTCATGAGGAGGATTGGGATGGAACGTTAGGCTCTCTCGTTTTAGGGCTTTCAAAGAAAAGAGAACAATATCTTCAATTAGTAAGCTCTCGCCCCTCAGCTGCGATACTAAAGGCAATGAAACTGCTTACGAAAGCAAACACAACAGACTGTACTGAGCGTCGCATTCGGGCTATATGTACAGGGGTATTTGGAGAGGAAGACTTGCGGAAGAACAATCTATGGCGAGAGGCGCTGGAACATTTAACGGCGCTGCAGTTTATAACTATAGATGATAACAAACAGGATAAAATTCTCATTATTCGCAAAGATATCTATTTTGAAGACGTAGTGGCAGATTATCCACAGCAGAAACAACCGCATCAGATCGAACAGGATTATAAGGCACTTAGCAACGTGCTCGTAGAATTAGAAGATGCAACCGCCCTGTCTAATCTAAGTGCAACATTGCTCAAGCTGAAACGATATGAAGAGGCAATCACTATATGTGATCAGGCTCTTCATTTTAACTCTCAAAGTATCTATATCTGGTCTATCAAAGGCCATTTACTCCTCCTGCTTCAGCAAAACAAGGAGGCGCTTGATGCGTGTGAACATGCGATCTCACTTGAGCCTGATAACGCCAGGTTGTGGATAAACAAGGGTATCACACTGAGAGCGCTTCAGCAAAACGAGGAGGCGCTTGTTGTCTTCGAGCAGGCTATTTCTCTGGCTCCTGATAGTGCTGCAGGATGGGTGAATAAGGGTGCCGTGCTCAGCATCCTTGAGCGAGATGAGGAAGCCTTAGTCGCGCTTGAACGAGCTGTCTCCCTTGCTCCTGACAATGCGACTGCATGGATAAATAAAGGGCTGGTGCTGAGATATCTCAAGCGAAACGATGAGGCGCTTGTTGCTTTCGAACAGGCTCTCTCTCAGGCTCCTGATAATGCTATAGGCTGGCTGAACAAGGGTATCACACTGGCAGCACTCCAGCGAAACGAGGAGTCTCTTGTTGCCTTTGAGCAGGCTCTCGCCCTCGATCCTGATAATACTGTAGGCTGGCTGAACAAGGGTATCACACTGGCAGCACTTCAGCGAAAGGAGGAGGCTCTTAACGCCTTCGAGCAGGCTCTCGCCCTCGATCCTGATAATGCGGCTACATGGCTTGAAAAGGGCAATTTACTTATGGACCTCAAACTTCATAAGGAGGCGCTACTTGCTCTTGAGCGTGCTCTCTCTCTTGATTCCAATAATGCTTATACATGGCGGACTAAAGGGAGAGCATGGTGGGCGAAAGGGGGAGCACTTTATGAACTTGGACAATACGAGGAGGCCCTAGTCACTTGTGAGCATATCCTCTCTCTCGATCCTGATCGTACTATAGTATGGTTCTCTAAGGCTGGTATACTTATAGAGCTTGGGCAGGCTGAGGAGGCCCTGGCTGTCTTTGAGCACATACTTTCCCTTGACCCCAACAATGTTGCTGCATGGTCAGGTAAGGCACAAGCATTTACAAATCTCAATCTATACCAGGAGGCTCTTACTGCCTGTGAGCATGTAATCTCTCTTGTTCCTGAAAGTGCTACCGCATGGCTTAGCAAAGGGAGTATATTGAAAAGAGCATCTCATCGCAACGAAGAGGTGCTTAATGCCTTTGAACATGCACTCACTCTTGCCCCTGATAATGTCGCGGCATGGCTTGAAAAAGGCTGTTTACTCGTGAACCACGCTCATGCTAAGGAGGCGCTACCTGCCCTTGAACATACTCTCTCCCTTGATCCTGATAATGCTCATGCGTGGTGGGATAAAGCGCACGCACTTAATGATCTTGGACGATATCAGGAAGCGCTTGACGCTGTTCAAAGAGCCTTGTCCATCGATCCTGAGGCAGTTGAGGCATGGATTATCAAAGGTAAAGTACTCACTAATCTCGGACGACATGAGGAGGCGATAGCTGCTTTTGAGCATATGCTCTCTCTCAATCCCGATAATGCTGAAGAGTGGAGTATGGAAGGGGCTATCCTCAAGGATCCCCAAAATATGGTTATACGAGCAGCAAATAAAGCTTCTGTTCTTAGTGAACTAGGACGATATGAAGAAGCGTTAGCTGCCCTTGAGCACTCCCTCTTCCTTATTCCCCATAATGCTAGAATATGGGTACTCAAGGGCACACTGCTCCAAAGGTTAAAGCACTACAAGAAGGCACTCGATGCTATTGAGCACGCTCTTTCCTTCGATCCCGAAAATTTCTCTGCATGGCTTGAAAAAGGTAATATACTGAAAGCGCTTCAGCGAAACAAGGAGGCACTTGATGCCTTCGAGCAGGCTGTCTCTCTCGATCCTGGGAGAGTTGTAGGATGGATAAACAAGGGCAGCACACTCAGCACATTCAGGCGATATGAGGAGGCCCTTGACGCCTTCGAGCACGCTATCTCCCTCGACCCTGATGATGCTATAGGATGGATGAACAAGGGGAGTATGCTCAGCGCACTCGAGCGATATGAGGAGGCGTTAGTTGCTCTTGAACGTGCGCTCTCCCTCGACGCTGACAATGCAACTGCATGGATAAGTAAGGGGCAAGTGCTGGGAAATCTCAATCGAGACGAGGAGGCTCTTAATGCCTGTGAGCACGGTCTCTCCTTTGATCCTGATAATGCCGAACGATGGATAGGCAAGAGTAAAACACTGAGGGCGCTTCGTCGGAAGGGAGAGGCACTTGAGGCCATTGAACACGCGCTCTCCCTCGATCCTGATAATGCTGCTGTATGGCTTGAAAAAGGTTGCTTGCTTACAAGTCTCAACCTTGATAAGGAGGCACTACCTGCTCTTGAACGTACTCTCTCCCTTGATCCTAAAAATGCTCATGCGTGGCGGCATAAAGGGGAGGCTCTTAATAGCCTGGAACGACATGAGGAGGCACTGGTCGCCATTAAAAAAGCTTTGTCTATCGATCCCGAGAATGGCCTGGCATGGACTATCAAAGGTAAAATACTTACTGATCTCAAGCGACACAGAAAGGCGTTGAGCGCCTTTAACCACGTGCTCTCCCTCGAACCTGACAATCCTACTGCATGGACAAACAAGGGAGTAGCATTTAGAAATCTCAAGCGAAACGATGAGGCGCTTGATGCTATTGAGCACGCCCTCTCCCTCGACCCTGATAATACCACCGCATGGCTTCAAAAAAGTAGGATACTAAAAGCGCTTCATCGAGAGGAGGACATGCTAACCGCTTTTGATCATACGATCCCTGATCTTGATAATGCCAAACGATGGATGAATAAGGGTAGAATACTGAGAGAATTTCAGCGAAACGAGGAGGCACTTGATGCCTTCGAGCACGCTATCTCTCTTGAGCCAGATAATGTTACTGCATGGCTTGAAAAAGGCTGTTTACTGCAGAATCTCAACCTCAATAAGGAGGCGATACTTGTCCTTGAACGTACTCTCTCCCTTGATCCTAAGAATACTCACGCCTGGAGGGATAAAGGACGGGCTCTTAATAAGCTTGGACGGTATGAAGAAGCGCTAGCAGACTTCGAACATGCGCTTTCTCTTGATCCTGGTAGCACTTCTACATGGGCAAACAAGGGTCTTGCACTCGAGAACCTTGGGCGGCACGAAGAGGCCCTGGCAGTTTTTGAGCGCACTCTCTCTCTTGATCCCGATAATTTTGCTGCATGGGCAAACAAGAGTATTGCGCTTGATAACCTTGGGCAGTGCAAAGAAGCATTAGACAGTTTTGAACATACGCTCTCGCTTGATGCTAGCAATGCTATTGTATGGGCAACTAAAGGCATTGCGTTGAAGAACCTTGGGCAGCACAAGGAGGCCTTAGCTGCTTTCGAACATGCTCTCTCTCTTGATCCCAACAATGCTGTTGCGCTGACAAACAAGGAGGCCTTAGCTGCTTTCGAACATGCTCTCTCTCTTGATCCCAACAGTGCTGCTACGTGGACAAATAAGGGTCTTGTGCTGAAGAACCTTGGGCAGCACAGGGAAGCCCTGGCTGCTTTCGAGCAGGCCCTCTCCCTTGATCCCAACAGTGCTGCTACGTGGACAAATAAGGGTCTTGCACTTGAGAACCTTGGACGGTACAAAAAGGCTTTAGCTGCTTTCGAACACGCTCTCTCCTTAGACTCCACGAACGTCGATGCATGGCTAAACAAAGGCTGGATATTGATGACGCGCTTACGAGATGAGGAAGCACTTGATGCCTTTGATCATACTCTGTCTCTCGACCCTGAGAATGCAACTGCGTGGCTTTACAAAGGACGCCTGTTTGTATACCTCAGGCAACACGAGAAGGCACTGGAAGCTTTCAACCACACTCTGTCCCTTGATCCTGGGAACATCCATGCCTGGGAAGGAAAAGGGTCAGTGCTTATAGTACTTGATCGCTACTCTGAAATGAAAGAAGCCTGGAAGCACGTCCTCCTCAATATTAATTTCCAATTAATACGTAATTTCAGTCTGCAAGAGGAAGATATCCCTTTCGATAAACTTCCTTTAATTGTTTTCAAATATAGTGCTCGCCTGCGAGCAGCAAAGCTGCATCGGCTTATAGCAACGCTACTTTTTTTAGGGCGCTTGAGGTGGTCGGGATATTTGAAACGAGCAAAGAGGTCATAATTTGAATCGATGTTCTATCATAGGGACGAAAAACCATAAAGTTTATCGTATAATTTGAGGAGAATGCTGGCACCGCGTTTATCCAGAGCAGTAGGAGATCAGGACCCAATTTCCAGATGCCCTTGTGTATAGGACGCGCAAACGCATAGCGTTTGGTGACGTATTGTAGAGTAAGAAAGAAACTGAGATGTATTTCCCGGCGACACGCGTCCTGACAGTGCTAGAATTGCTGCAATCGCGCCAGCGCATCAGCGGACCGGAGTTGGCGACGCGCTTAGAGGTCGACACACGTACGGTGCGACGCTATATTACGATGTTACAGGATCTGGGCGTGCCTGTGGAGGCTGAGCGTGGACGCTATGGTTCTTACAGGTTGCGACCAGGCTTCAAGCTGCCCCCATTAATGTTCACTGACGATGAGGCATTGGCACTTACGCTTGGCCTGCTGGCAGCTCGCAAGATGGGACTGACTGTAGCCGCACCCGCCGTGGAGGGAGCGCTGGCGAAAGTTGAGCGCGTGTTACCTGCGACGTTGCGACAGCGTGTGCAGGCAGTACAGGAGACGCTGGTCTTCGACTTTACACCTTCGAGTACAGTGCCGAACAACGAGGTTGTCGTTACCCTATGCGCGGCGGCACAACAAGGAAAACGCGTGTGGATGCGCTACCGCAACTGGGATGCCAGCGAAGAGACTGAACGCGCCGTTGATCCCTATGGCCTCGTCTATCGATCGGGTTTCTGGTATATGGTCGCTTATTGTCACCTGCGCACAGAATTGCGCACCTTTCGGCTGGATCGCATAGTCAATACCGAGATGCGTGAAGAAAGCTTTACGCGCCCTTCAAATTTCGATAGCCTCGCACATGTACTACAGTCAATCCCCAATACACCTGCTACATGGCTCATTGATGTGCTCCTGGAGACAACGCTGGAACATGCAAAGCGCGTAGTACCTCCGGCCCTAGCGATCCTGGAGGAATGCAATGAAGGTGTTACCTTCCGTTGTTATGTACACGACCTGAATTGGATGGCCTATGTTCTGCTGGGATTGGGATGCCCATTGATTGTGCGCCAGCCACCCGAATTGCGTGATGCATTAAGGCGGCTGGCGCAAGAAGCTACTAAATTAGCCGAACGTATAAACTGATTAACTGCTCAGGATTGATCAGTCATGATGCATGAGATGAGACAACGCCCAGACTCTGCGTCGTTCCCACTCCGCACTATCAATATCCTCACAACTATTAATACCCCAACGTAAAGCTGCGATGTCGAATAGAACTGCTAGCGCTATTATAGTGATAAAGAATAACATCTTTTTCTCCCTTTGTCCTGACGTACTGTCTGATATGGTGAATACAGACTATGGTGCTCCACTACAAAACAATATACGCGAGTCCAGCAATAAATCTATGATGATAAGGATTTCTCGCCAGCCGTACCGAAGCGTGTCAACGCCTACCCCCAGGACACCATGTGGATACCAAGCAAGCTAGCCCATCGGCGATAAAACTTCTTTGTTGGCCTGGCATGCATTTCACGCATGAACTGACTATATTCGGTCTCTCGCAGCGCCTGCTTACTCCGATAAAGGAGGGCATTATAACGATGGAGTGCGGGGTGACCTCCAAAATTTAAGAATTGCATATATATTTCCTAACGACTACTTGACAAGGAATAATCTAACCGTCTAAAATGTTTACGATAGTTAAAGAATACAACATAAAAGCTAACCTGTCAAGTGTTTTTTGGTGGTTAGCAAGTGAATAAAAAGTATTCACGGAGAATTACATGAGTGAGGTAAAGGAATCTGCAGAGACTTTCGATTTTGTGGGCAATCGTTTGTGTCTCGATTTTGTCAATACCGTAGACGACCGCGGCAGTAACATGCCGCAGGACCGCATTAGCAGTTACAACGATCTCGTTCTGTGGAGCCAGTTGGCAAGTACCATAACGGCTGAAGATGCCCAGCGGCTCCTTGAGAAGGCAAAACAACAGCCGACAGAAGCAACTCAAGTTTTTCAGAAAGCCGTTATGTTACGCGAAGTGAGCTACCGTATCTTCTCGGCTATAGCGCTGAATAGTCCACCTGACCCATCCGATTTACAGGAGTTGAGTGCGGCATATGCGGAAGCTATGGATAAAGCGTGCATTACCCAAAAAGATGATTGTTTTACATGGGACTGGATGCAAAAAGAGACAGCGCTTGAAAGTACGCTATGGGCAATAATACGTTCGGCAGCGGAGCTATTGACCTCCACAGATTTACATTTGATGCACCAATGTGCAGCAGACAATTGCGGCTGGCTATTCCTGGATACCAGTAAGAACCATAGTCGGCGCTGGTGCGACATGAAGGGCTGCGGCAACAGGACTAAAGTTGGCAGACACTACGAACGAAAAAAGCAGAAGAACGTGGATGTGTAGGGGCGCGATTTATAAGCCCACCTGGACCTCTGGCACCATTTTCGTAAATCTGGTAAATAACAGAAATGTTAGTATGGTCTATTCAGTAAGCTCTGGACCTGCTCTTGCATATACGATGCAAAGCGATCCAGATCAGCAGAGTTAAAGGGATGATTCGCCCGCTTGCCACGATAAATCTCCAATGCCTGGGTGACGAGTCCATGATAAGTATCCGGCAATGCCCTCAATCCCCAGCTCCCACCTTCGTCTTTAGAGAAAATATTTCCCTCGCGCAGGTAGGCATACACGCGACAGGCATTGAGCACAAAGTAGATCGGGTTACCTGCGATATTGTTACGTGCATCTCTGAAATCACGCATAATCGCTTCTATGTAGTACTGTGAAGGAACGACTGGCAGCGTTGCGCGGATTGGCTTCCCATACAGATCGATACCTCTAGCAAGAGTGACAGTAATATGGACAGCCAGGTCATAATCTTTTCTTACAAAATCGTTCCAATGCAGCCATTCATCGCTTGCCAGTTGCTGGTGATACCGTTCACGCCAGGCTTCACTATAGTGAAGATCGTAGGGCAAGGGATGTTGAAACGTGTGGATAGCAGACTCGACCAGGAAACTGATCTCGATGGGGTGAGGTGCCATGGAAGAGCGCAGCAATAATTCGGCAACATGATGCTTTTCCTCCAACGTCATGCCACGTGCAGTGACGACGAGAAGGTCAATATCGCTCCACTCTGGATTAAAGCATCCAAATGCTAAAGAGCCATGCAGGTAGAGACCGACAAGGACACCATCCAGAATAGTCAGGAGATGGTCACGCAGCAGAGTTACTTGCTCTTCGACAGCTGCGGGACTGGTGGCCCAACTATATTGAGTCATAATAGTGGCTCGTGTTCTCCCGAACATGATGACGCGATCGGAGGGTCAGAAAGATAGTTCTCACCAAATTCTCGCATAGCCTGTAATATATTTGCCAGAGCCTGCCCTTTTTCTGTCAGTGTATACTCAACGCGCGGCGGAATTTCAGCAAATGCCTGGCGGTCAACAAGTTTTACCTCTTCCAGCATCTTAAGACGTTGGGAGACCGTTTTGGGGCTGACATTACCAAGCGCCTCTAACAATTCACCAAAGCGCCTGGGTCCATCCATCAAATTATACACAATCATCAGCGTCCACACATCGCCAATTAAGCGAATAGTGCGCGTCAATGGACAGGTAGTTGCATTATTTTCAGTTGTGCGTGCGTGTTCAATTGTGCTCATAATTTGATTATACCATATTTCTCGCTCAAACGGGGCCCGACCTCGTCTTGCCGATGGCATTAACCCTGGTGTCTAATCCTGGGATATACTAGAGCAGACGATTACAGGCCTTCGTCGTATAATACAGGTTGCAAGCATAGAGGTTCAGTCTGCCTGCACCCTGTTTGTAATCCAGTGAGGATGAAGTAATGGCTCAAACAGATCAGCTCGCTACGTTCCAGTCTGGGACGCACCAGTTTGAAAGCTACCTGGCACGTCCCGAAGGTGATGGCCCATTTCCCGGTGTTGTCGTCATTCATGAGGCTTTCGGACTCAATGAGAACATCAAAGATATCGCGCGTCGTTTCGCGGCTGAAGGATATGTTGCACTGGCAGTTGACCTGTTTTCCGGGCGTAACCGTGCTATCTGCATGTTTCGCTTCATAGGCCAGATGCTGCTCAACCCGCTTAACAATAGCAGCATCCAGAGCCTCAAAGACGCCCTGACCTTCTTATCACAACAGCCTGGCGTAGATGACACACGCCTGGGAGCAATCGGTTTTTGTCTGGGAGGAGGTTTTGCTATTGCCTGGGCCACCCAGGATAATCGCCTTAAAGCCATTGCCCCGTACTATGGAGGGAATCCGCGTCCGCTCGAAGCCGTCGCTCGCATCTGTCCCGTTGTTGGCTCATATCCTGATAAGGACTTCACCACGTCAGCAGGGCAAAAACTTGATAGCGCGTTAGGCCGCTACGACATTCCACACGATATTAAAATCTATCCGAACACAAAGCACTCGTTCTTCAACGATCAAGGACCCGCCTATGCAGAAGCGGCAGCACGCGACTCCTGGCGGCGGGTCTTGAGCTTCTTCGAAGAATATGTCAGTAAGAACGCCGTCAGGACAAAGGAGTAACCACCTCAATGCTCAGCTTTTTTTAGCATCTTTTATCTGTTTCTGAGGAATAAGAGCATTGTTCAAGCCTGCGTTCTTCCCATCGAAGAATCAGGCTTCCTGTTTACACGTCTATCACGCAATTTTTCCCATATTATGCGAAGTTGTCTTGTCTCCTCAATGCTCAATCCCATCCCCTGGCGCAACAATACATTATCAGTGATGTCAAGAACTGTATAGATATCGCCGACCCGCATGAGCTTATCAAGTTCATCCAGGTCGAGTTGACCCGCGCCTTTTAGAGGAAAGGGCAGCTTTTCGGCTTCCTTTGGTTCCAGTTCGAGTACGCCGCCACCATAGCTCCTACCAATAATTTCAGAGAACGCAAAAGTGAGCGAGTTGAGAAATGCAGCCGCAACCGTTCTTGCGGGAGTTCCATTCCTCAACTTCACACGATGAATAGTATCAGTACTGGTGGCCTGAGCAGCATTGAGAATAATTTTAGGAAAGAGATGAACCTGCCGGAGCATAAAAGCTGGAGGCGTCCAGGTAGATGGGACAATATACCAGGGCTTACGAATTCTACATTTATATCCGGTATGCATGCTTTTCTCTTCACCTGCAGCGACATACATTTTCAACTCTTCCGGTAAGCCATCAAAAGATACGGCAGGAGGTTTCAAAAGAAAGGCAGGCGATTGATCGGCAACATTCTTCGCCCAATCCTTCTCAGAAAAAAGCACACCTGCTAGATGAGCAGAGCGACCAACAATACGTTGTGTATACGGTCGCAGCCTATGTTGTTCGACCTGTTGTTCTGTCAGCACGAAAAATTCATTCATACCAGTAACGACGCCCACATCCACATCAATAACATAACTCCCGATTGTTAGACCTGGATGGTCTTTTAACATGCGCAGAAGACGAAGTTCCTCCTCATCCAGGAAATACATGGTCCATTTTTCAGTAGAATGGTCCATCTCTTTTAGTGGCGCACGCGCCAGGGCCGCATGATCATAAGAAATGAGATCATTCACGCCTTCAAGTTCGATCGTTCTGATACCGGTGTGCTCTCCACCATTTCGCTCACCGAGAAATAGCACAACCTCTTGCTGAATACCATTAAATACAAGTTTCTTGAAAGTGATAAGCGCGATAGAACGATAATAGCGACTGAGAAAATAGCGAATCTCTGAAGTATAGTTGACCTGGAGCAGCTCGGCGGGAATAACCATTGCCAGTCGCCCATTGTCCTTCAACAAAAGGGTCGAGGCTACAAGGAATGGAACCCAGGAGTTTGTGAGTCTGGTGGGATGTAATCCTGCACGCTGCATCAAATAGAATGCAATATTACGATGTTCTTCGGGGAAGTTCTGATAACGAACGAATGGGGGATTACCAATTACAGCATCGAAATAGCATTTATCAGACAGATGAGTATGACAGTAAGCGAAAAAGTCATCATTATGCACATTGGCCGCAGTTAGCCCCATGATGGAATTTATACGCTCCGCTGACTTACGTGCTTCAATCGGATCAAATTCAACCCCATGCAGCTGATGAGCAAGCTCACTATTATTGACGCCCAGCTCCAGTAATGTCTCCATAGCTGCCTGTAGCAAAACCCCATCGCCGCAACTGGGCTCCAACACCTGTGCATCAGGAGTTTGAATTGCCCAATGCGCAAGAAAGTCTGCTATCGGTTTCGGAGTATAATATCCTCCACGAAGTTTCTGGTATGTCGCGACCGGTTTCATAAATCATTCCAGATATGACCCCGTAGAGGCAGGGCTTGCCCCTGCCTGCTGCAAGCACCGGCGTTGAGTGCAGCAGGCAGGGGTAAGCCCTGCCTCTACGGGCTATGACAATGCCTCTAACAGTTCACGCAGGAACAACTCGGCGTCGGTGACCAGTCCAGCGGCCTGGAAACTGCCTCTATCGGCGAGTTTGGTGACGACGGCAGGATTGATATCCACGACGACGGTGCGTACCCAGGAGGGCAGCAGGTTGCCGGTGGCGATGGCATGCAGCATAGAGGCAACCATGATAGCCATCTCGACGCCCTGGACTTCCTGGCGCATATGGCGCTGAGCCACTTGCATGTCGGTGATAACGCCGGGCATAGGACCATCATCGCGGATGGAGCCAGCCAGCACCATAGGAATATTACGCTTGATCGCCTCGTAGGTGATGCCGCCACGCAGCAGCCCCATCTCGATCGCTTTCTCCAGAGAGCCTGCCCCACGAATCGCGTTGATGGCACGCAGGTGATTACGGTGCCCACCTTCGACCTGTTCACCGCTCTCCAGATTGACGCCAAGCGAGGTTCCGAAGAGTGCAGACTCAACATCATGCGTCACAATGGCATTGCCACCGAAAATGACCTGCACATAGCCCATGCGTAGTAGTTCCGCTACGTAACGTCCCGCGCCTGTATGAATGACAGCCGGACCCAGGACGAAAAGAATTTTGCCGTTGCGCTTACGTGTCTCACGCATCTGCTGCGCAATCTCATGGATCGCCAATACCTTGACTTTTTCGGAGGAAACATTGCTCTGCATAAACGCAAAGGCTTCCAGATCACGGTCGCGCTCAAACGGCTGCACCCGGATACCGTCGTGTCCGATTACAACATGTTCGCCAACGTGTACCTCGTGCATCGGCTTACAATATGCACGCCCTTTCTCCTGGTCAATGACGATGGCAACATCCATCTCGATATGCTCAACATCGACCCATTGTCCATTCACGCGCACCTGTGTAGGCAGGTTTGTGGTGGAGTAAAACTTATCCGGCAACACGCCATCCTGCTCGATCACTGAGGTATGCGCATTTTCGGCGTGGGTCAGGACGGCACCGAGCTGCTGTAGTTCGGTCAGGATGCGGTCAAGCACCTCGCTATCGGGTGCCAGAACCTTCAAACGTATATAGCTGGGTTCTGTTTTATGCGTCCCGACCCGCATCTCCTCTACATCAAAGTTCCCACCACGGTCCATGATAATATCCCAGGCGCGTGGCAGGGTCCAGGAGTCAATGATATGACCACTTAATTCAACGACTTCATGTACTGCGCTTGTACTCATTTTTGCTACTCTCATTTCATTTGTATAAGATACGTCATTATCCGATTGCTACGATCCGCAGTTCCAGGTTTCTTAATGGGGCACAGATAACCGTGTACAGATAATGTTCCCGGTGTAATGATATCGCTAGTGTAAGCTAGCGGGTTTTGCTTTGTCAATCACAGGATATACCGCAGGGCGATGGACCCGTAGAGGCAGGCCTTGCGTCTGCCGTATGGGTGAACCGAGGGTAGAGCAGGCGACTCGGCAGACACAAGGCCTGCCTCTACGGAGACTTTTCAAGCGCCCTGGGTATGATGAGATTACTAGCTAAGGTCGGTAGGTTTTATGTTATTATATGATTAGAAACAATATATGAGGTTATTATAGTGCCAGGCCGTAGAAACGAACTGTATATCAAGGCCAGTGTAGACGAGGTCCAAAGAAACTAGACGGTCAATAGTAACTTCATAAGGAGGAGTAGTGAGGCCAACAACACGCTTGCCTCACCCTGGACAAAGGTCACGTTTCAGGCTCATCATGCTCTCTGGCACTGCCTTCCTCATTGGTGTCCTGCTATGGTTATACCTTACGGGACTGCAAAAGATCGTGTTCCAGGCACACAATGATGTCGCTGATGCGCTGTACCTGTCGCTCCAGATCGGCATGGTCTACATCGGGATGTTGTTTATTGCATATGTGGGCACGCAACTTTTTACAGGGCGACCACGAATATCATCTTCTGATACTGGCATTGTCAATGTAGTATGGACGCAACAAAAGGCGTGGTTCTGCGTCGGCGCGGTACTGCTGGGCATTCCCCTGGTCATCATTTTCAGTAGCCTCTGGACAGCATTGATGGTCTCAGCGTTCCATCTCACGCCGTTCAGCAGGGACACGCTGATCACACGATATAGCGCCATGCCTTTCTCACAAACAGCAATGATCCTGCTGATCGTAGTCCTTGCACCGTTCTGCGAGGAAACGTTGTTCCGAGGTTTTGTCTTTCGTCAGTTGTTGAAGAAATGTCCCGTATGGGTAGCTGTGATACTCAGTGCAATGCTGTTCGCGCTGGGACATGAGGATCTGGTGAATGCCGGATTTTACTTTGCCAGCGGTGTGGTGCTGGCATTACTTTGTTGGCGTACAGAGTCCATCGTGCCTGGTATAGTCTGGCACAGCCTGGTCAATCTGTTGTTTGTCATATCGGTACTTGCAAAGTGAGCCGCCGGTCCCGGGCATCCTTCCATTCTCACACAAGAGGTCTCGCACTTTTTCTTCCAACGGGGCAGATAGGCTGAAATGTGCAGACACGACACTTAGCTGCACGCTGGCGCATCAAAGGCGGCGGTTGGAGTTCGCTGCAGCGCTCCATTTCGCTGAGGAGGCGAATGATTTTCTTGCGTAGAGCGGGTGTATATTCAACGGTAAATTCGCGATCGGCATAGCGTAGGATGCCATGCGTCGGCGGCAGGGTAAAGTAGTCTTCCAGGATCAGGCAATAGGCCCCCACCTGGACGATATGATTGTTATATGGCGCACTGGCATCCTCAACATTCAATTTGAGTTCGATGGGTACGGGTCGCCCATCAGTGAGTTGAACGACATAATCAGGCTTACCAGCCAGCGGGTACTGGCTGGAAGAAAGCGTCTCACCCTGTCCGTCCGCATCTTCGTAGACAAGTTCCCCCGGCGGCAGGCCCAGTGCTCTGTGACGCTCTTCCAGCAGGCGATTGCGCTGGTAACGGCGGTCGTTGTAAAGCAGAAGCAGGATGGCAAGCGCGAGGATGAGCAGAACCAGCCCGATTGGAAACAAGATGTTGCTTATCATGCCCGTATCCTAACGCACCAGCATCAATAGTACAGATGCTGCTATCAATAGCAGCGCCAGCGCCAGTACTACAAGAGCAACGCGTCCTAACGTGCGCGCCCTGTCACCACTACTGACAACCTCTATACGCTCTGCCTCGACCTCCGCAATCTCATCAGCATGGTCGAGATGCTGCTGCTTTCCCTCCTCGAAGGCTCCCCGGCGCAGCAGTAACTGTTCGCCCACCTGGTATTCAGGCAAGGCAGGCGCCTGGGGGCCATGCTCATGCTCTAATTCTACCAGGCGGGCAAAGATTTCCTCCGTATCAGCCTGGGCCAGTGGCTCAAATTGTTGATGCCACCAGGTCAGAGGGCAATATTCAAATTCAGCTACCTCACTGGCGGTGAAGATGCGCTGCGATTGATATTGCTGTTGTTGTAGTCTACGTTGTTGCTGCATAGCAAGAACCAGCTTCTAGATTTCCTCAAACCCTACGAGGCTGCATGCTCCTGGATACCTGCAAGTCCCAGCGTGTCGGCGACACTTGCCATAGCCACGATGACGAAGGCGATATGTTCATCAAGATCTACGCCCAGCTCAGCCGCTCCCTTCACAAGATCCTCGCGATTGACACCCGCTGCGAAGCCTTTGGATTTCATCTTTTTGCGTACTGAAGGGACTTCCAGCCCGATAACGCTCTTATTGGGACGGACCAGGGCAGTTGCTGTAACCATACCAGTAATCTCATCGCAGGCATAAAGACCCTTAGAGAGTAAATTATTGCGTGGATGGGTTGCAAGATTGAGGTCATTATGCGCCAGGATCGCGTAAACGATGCGCTCGTCATAGCCATCCTCGCTCAACCAGCGCGCGGAGACCCAGGTATGTTCGCGCAGATCAGGATATTCTTCATAATCGCAGTCATGCAGCAGGCCAGTCATAGCCCATAATTCCTCATCCTCGCCATACTTGCGAGCGTAAGAGCGCATGGCAGCCTCAACTGCAAGCATATGTTTTTGCAAGTTCTCATTTTTTATGTGACTTGTCATCAGATTATAAGCATCATCGCGTGTTGGCATACTTTCCCTTTCAAATAGTACTATTGCGCGGAGATAGGCCGCTTGTGAACTTATTATAGCATAGCTGCCGGGGAAGATGACGAACATCTATGTCTTGGTGAAAAATATGTGACTATTATAGTGCTTTTGGAGGGTCATATATGATATACTCAAATGGCGTTGTATAGTGCAGTGCATTGTTGCTCGGAGAAAACTATCTGTTGCATGTTGTTGCAAGCCGTTGCTACCCGTGCTACCCGCGCCATACACGAGAATACATCAGGATCTAATATCCAAGAATTGAGAGAAACATGGCATTAAGTGATCAGACGTTAGTTTGCCGCGACTGCAACCAGGAATTTGTTTTTACCGTAGGAGAACAGGAATTTTACGCAAGCCACAGGTTGACGAATACACCTAGCCGCTGCCCATCGTGCCGGGCAGCACGTAAAGCGAGCGGGGGCTATGGTAGTAGTAGCCGTGCCCCGCGTGAAGCACGCCAGATGTACACCACCACATGCTCGAATTGTGGGAACGAAGCTCAGGTACCGTTCCAACCCAGAGGCGATAAGCCAGTCTACTGCAGCGATTGTTTCCAGGCTCAGGGTACAGGCCGTTCCAATGATCGCAGATCGCGCTGGTAATTACAATGAGCGAAGTCAGAGTAAATCCCGGCGACTCTTTTGAGGTTGCTCTTAAAAAGTTTAACCGTAAAGTGCAACAGGACGGTATTCTTTCCGAGGCTCGCCGACGTGCACATTATGAGAGCCCACAGGCCAGGCGCAAACGTAAAGCTGCCGCCCAACGCCGCAAGCAACGCCGTACTCGCCAGCCGAACTAATTATAGCTTTTCTGGATAGACACAGACATGCATCTCGCAATCCCGTAGGGGTGAACCCCACCCCTACGGGATTGCAAGACAATCTATGGTTTATTTCCCCACGCCGTCATATAGTACCAGACGCCACAGAAATCCTCGGCCAGCATCTCAATAAGTATCTGCTGGTACAACTGATCCATTTCCGCCTCGCTGATAACCCCTGATTTGACTACGCGATCTTCTCCTGGATACCCAGTCCCGGTCGATCAGGAAGTACCAGTTTCCCATTCTCCACTGTTACACCCACATATGGATCATTATCGATGAGCAGGTTGCCATCGAGGTCCGCGTAATCGACGAGGGGCGTCAGGTGAGCAGCGGCGGTGATTGCCAGCGAACTTTCGATCATACACCCGATCATGACACGCAGGTTATGCGCACGTGCGACATGGATCATTTTCAGAGCGTGCCTTATCCCCGCGCATTTCATTAGCTTTATGTTAATACCATCGACACAATTGGCAAGCAGTGGAATATCTTCGCAGGTGATGCTACTTTCGTCGGCGATAATGGGGACAGGCACATTGTCGCGTATCAATTTCAGACCAGCAAGATCTCTTGGTGTGATGGGTTGCTCGACAAACTCGATATTGTGGGGAGCCAGGGCATTAATCATTCTAATAGCTTCTTTAGGTGTCCAGCCCGCGTTGGCGTCCACACGAATAGTGGCCGATGAGACTTCGCGGATGGCCTTGAGAATTTCGAGGTCGTGCCTGGTGCCTACCTTGACCTTCAGGATCGGATAGTTGTTTGCCAATAATGCCTTCTTTGCCATTTGCGCCGGGCTATCGAGGCCGATAGTGAACGATGTACGAGGCGTGCGAGCTGGATTCAGGCCCAACAGTTTGTAGACCGGTACACCTAGCATCTTGCCCATAATATCGTATAACGCCATATCCACGGCAGCTTTAGCCGATGGATTCAGGCGAATAATCTTATCCAGGCGCTGCATGATATCCTCAATCATAAAAGGATCGTCGCCCAGATTGCCTGCAAACATTGTGACACAGGCAAAAACAGTCTCCACGCTTTCACCATAATATTCGGTCGGAGAAGCCTCACCATAGCCTGTATAGTCGTCGTGGTTCACTTCAACGATCACATTGGGCGATGTATATTGCACACCACGTGAAATACGAAATGGCGTCGTCAGCTTGAGATCCAGCGGTTTAGCGTCAATATGCATATCCATCTCCCCCAATTTTAACTGCACCTTCAGGTGCAAGCAATTCTTTCACCTTCTCTTTACCAAGTGAAAGCAGGAGCGTCGGGATACGCGGTCCCGTATCCTTCCCACAAATGAGGGTATAGAGCGCGATAAAGAAGGTGCGCTGCGCCTGTTTCAATTCTTCGTTCGGTGCCATATCAGCAGGCAGACCACGCACAATCTTCGGGATACGGTAGACGAGTTCGGTCAGCGCATCGAGATTCCAGGCAGCATCAAGTTCGCGCACGAGCAACTGGATACCCTCACGATCGGCAGCCGAGAGTTGCGCGTATGCCTCCTCATCAAACGCTGAACGAATGTGTGTACGCTCGTCCTCGGGCAGGTAGTTTGTGACCCAGTTGATGGCGCAGTTCAGGCGCGGCTGCAACGGCTCAGCAGCGACATTTTTGCGACTATATTGGGCGACAATACGCAATGTTTGCGCGACGTTGCATTGTGTGACATCCAGTACCGATGTCAGAAGCGAAAATTGGACGGGCTGAGGCGTTTGTTGGACGCTACCATGCGAGGTGTGAACCGCTCGTTCGTAGATTTTCTGGTTGACTTCGCTGGCTTTGCCCTCTTTGACCAGGCGCACCAGTCCATCCCACTCGTCGTACAGGCGTAGCAATCCCTGTCCATAATCAACGTTGAATCCCTGGTTGTTTGTTCGACGTACGTACAGCCAGCGCAGAATACAGGGCTCTATAATGTCAAGCGCGGACGATAAGGTGGCAGTTGTACCCGCTGAGCTGGATATTTTTGAGCGTCCGTCCATACCTACGAAGGCGTAACTGGCATACTGCGGCGGTACGCTGTGGTAAATGGCCTGTACAATTTTCTGCCCAACGGTGAAGCTGCTCCCGGGCGAGGAGTGATCTTCTCCCGCCGGTTCGAAGTCGACACGTTCAACGCTCCAGCGCATTGGCCAATCGACCTTCCACACCAGTTTGCCCTCTACCTTTTCATCGAGGCTGAAAGCGCCTTCGTACTGACAAAACTGACATACGTAGGCGATAGTAGCAGTCGCCTCATCATAATGGGTAATCGTGGTTGTATCTTTATGACAGTTCTCACAGTAGACACGAAATGGATAATAGACGTTGCGACGTTCTGAGACGGTCTCTTTCTGTGCCTGCAAGGTCTGAAACTGAGCCAGAATATCAAATATCTCGTGACGATGCGTTATAGCTTCTTTAATCTGTTGGGTATATTTACCACTGCGATATGCAACGGACTGGCGAATAAAACGTGGGTATATTCCCAGCCGTTCCAGACCACGCGCAAAATCGCTTATGTAGCGAGCGGCATAGGACTCATATTCGCCAGATGGATCAGGGATGTCCGAGATCGGACATCCGATATATGCCTCGAACGACGAGGATACGCCCGCTGGAATCTTGCGCAGGCGGTCAAAGTCATCCCAGAAATGCAGATGCTCGACCTGCCAGCCGCGACTCAGTAATTCTTCTACCACCAGGTGCACTGTCATAACTTCGCGCAGATTTCCTAGATGGATAGGACCCGAAGGACTGATGCCCGACGCACAGATAATGGTGGCATCAGAACCTTTCGTTTTTCGCACCTGTAGCTCTATGCGATCACAGATCTGAGAAACCCAATCTTTTTTCATTTTTTAATACTCCCTACACTTCACCTTGCTTACTTGTCTAAAGTAATTAATTGTCAGCACTATAATAACTGTTTGACGCAAATATTGCCAGCGGTAGTTGCCGTAAAAGATACCACATAGTCCTTTGAGGAGTGTAAATACGCTACAGCACATAGCCATCCATAGCGCACTAACATGCCAAAAATAGTGTGTTTTCATGATGTGTTTCCTTGTGCAAAAACTTATACTCATAACAACATCGCATGCCGCAGGGTCTGCGCGTTACTCCATTACTTTTTCTATGGCTTAACAGAAAGGAAACTCCTATGTCACAACAAGCACATGCATTATCTACTCAAAACGAAAAGATTTACGCAATTCCCAGCAATTCTGCAGCAGGTGAGGCATTGCTTACTGTCGGTGAAGTAGCTCGTCAACTACGTGTAGATACGACGACTGTGCGGCGCTGGATTGTATCCGGGACCCTGGAAGCGGTTATCCTACCACATCGCGGTAAACGACATGGCTATCGTATCCGTCAGAGTACACTGAACCAGATCCTGCAAAGCACTGCTCCAGCTGAACGTTAACTTCCCGTAGCGGCCTGGCTTGCCTGTGCCGGGTGTTCCCACGCCTACCAGATACCCATTGGGACACCCGGCACAGGCAAGCCGTGCCGCTACGGGAAGAGACCTCTACCGTGGTGTAGTACCAACTTCCTAATTTCCGCTAAGCTGACACAGGCACGTAAATTAGCCGTGATAATATCGTGGATAGAAATATATATCACATATTTCAAAAATATGCATATCAGTTCACGGCAATACCGTTGTGACTGTCTCTTTTCTCTCTAATAGCCAGATAATCGGTGTAACAGGGTCTGCACATATACCCCAACAAAGTGCTATCCCTGCAGGGGTAAACACCGGACGAACCAGCACCACGCAGGTACTCGCGCTGCAGTACCTTATGATTACGTCATGTCCATATGTTGACTGGATCATGACCCAAATTCTCTACAAGAGAGGTTAATTAAGAGGATGCAAACGGTAACACGACCACCAATGCCCGGTGCACCATACAAATCACCGCGCCGTTCCAGACGTTTTTCTCCCCTGTTCTTGATAGGAGTAATCGTCACCCTGATTATTGTAGTGGCAGCAGGAATATTCCTTGTTGTACGTAGCCGCCCTGGCTCCCGTGCTGCGGATGTCAATCTGAATTGTTCGCTACAGGTACCGAACAATCCACTTACAGCGCAAGGGCTGGCAACCCCCTATCAGTTGTCCGCTACCGACCCGGCACAGACGTGTAATGAGAACAATGCCAATCAATCAGCATTTGTGCAGGCAGTTATCTTTGATCCGGCCACCAACACCCTTTCTGCTTACGAGCCGCTGGTCATAGATAAGGGAACCAAACCAGCCATCGATCCGGTGGTACCTCAGCTTCCGCAGGGTGCCGTCGTTGGGCTCTGGTTTGGATTCAATGGCACCTTCCTGCATTTGACTGGTGGTACTTTCGCGGGTGGTTGTATTAACGGCACCAGAGGTTCTGACTTTGGCCAGTTTGCCTATTGTAATGCCCCGCGCTTTTTCCAGGCTGTAAATAGGGCAATCCAGGCGAAGGCGCTCCCGGTTCCGGCGATTGGAAACGCCAGCGATGGACAACCCTGTTACACCACGCGCAGTTTCGCGCTTGTCGACATGGATCAGAGCGATAACGTACAGACGCGCTATCTCGTCAATGGTAACCAGACGGCTCAGCTCTCCACCGCTAATCAGGGTCAGTTGCAGGGTGCGACCACGATAGGCAATCCCAGCGATAACGCGCTGCTCTCACGCTTTGTTGATCCCGCACTCGGGTGCCAGGCATGGCAAATCCCCGACCTGGCGAATAATGGTGCGATGACGGCGACCCTGGCAACAGACGAGTTGCAGGCAGCAGCAAACCAGCAAGCTCCAGTTGCGCTGATCCCCGCCGGCGATGAGATGGTGCTCGTCAATAATAAACCCAACCTCTTCAAAACAGATCTCTATCGCATCGGCGTTGATCAGGCACCTGCTCTGTCGCTCAATGGTGCCAGCACAACAACCTATTGCAAAAACCTGATCAATACAGGCATTCCACGTTTGCAAATGGATATGCTGACATTATCGAAAGCAGCCTCTCCTGATGCAGGCGCTGCCAACTCGCTCTTTACCTTCCTGGCGAACCGTCTCAACGCGACATTAGGAAATGGCGGGCTCAACTGTGTCGGTTTACTCAACATCCAGAATCCTGTCACGCTGACCACTGATGCCAATGGCGTCGTGACTGCTGCCACGCTGACACCTGCTGGTACCGGTACTGGGACGGGTACCGGAACTGGAACGGGTGGAACAGGCACCGGAACAGGCACGGGCGGAACAGGTACCGGAACGGGCACAGGCGGAACAGGCACGGGTGGTACGGGTACCGGAACAGGCACAGGTGGAACAGGTACTGGAACAGGCACGGGTACCACCACAACACCAGACTGCAACATAAATGGTACGGCAGTCGCAGGTTGTGCAGGGACTACGACAATCAATGGGCAGACCTGCACCGTGGCATTTGCCAATAATACCGTCACAGTGACCTGCCCCGCCGCACCAGCAGGAACAGGCACAAATACAGGTAACAATCAATAAGCAGATCCACATTCTTGCCATCGGCACAAAGTAATCTGGACTCTGCAAGCACGCTTACTTCTGAACAGGTGGAGAAACGCTTCTCCACCTGTTCATTTTATGTATGAAGGCACATCCTTCCATTATGAGTACGAAAACTTTAATAAGCCTTGAACTTTTCTGTATCTATATTTTAGGAGCGTCCTGTATAATACTATAGAAGTATATCAACCAGAGCGTAAAAGATGAGTTTTTGCTGCTCACTGGAAATTGTTATTTTGTATAATGTAAGGTACAGATAGAAAATGAGTAGGATGTCCGACAAAGGGAAAAAGGAGCGCTCCCATCCTTTTGCCAGTCATGTGGTCATTATTATGACTATGGGAGGCATCATCGCCAGTGCTATTCTCATATCCTCCAGTTTGGCCCTGGCAGGTAGACAGTATCTTGATTCTAGTATCTCGACTCCTGTAAAGACGATAGCCACCAACGGGTCTGATCAGTGGGATGACGATGAGATCATCACGACACCAGTATCTACTTTCTCACTGGCTGGGATCAGGAAGGGAGGCGTCTCTCCTTTATTCAAACAGTATTATCAAAGTCACAGTACAACACAGAGTCTGGGCAAGCCGATAACCGTAGCATTTCCTACCAATCTGGGCTGGATGCAATTCTTTGAAGCAGGTGCACTACTCTTGCCAACGACTCAGCAAGCACATATTCGTAACAATAATGATACGCTAACTGAACTGTTCAATAATAGCACAATAGATCCTACAGCCGGAATTGCTCGTCTTCCTCTGCTCCAGGCGCTGCTTACCAATGGCAGTCAGGTGCCTATTGGAGGCGCAGCAAGCAGTATGACATATGTCATACTACGTCAGGCAACGAGTCCCGAGCTGATGCAGCCCGCGCCAGCTCCAATAATGAAGCATACAGCTATTTCTTTTCCTATCCCACAACTAAGTATCTTCATTAAAGGAGGGACACGCGCAGGAAAAGATGTCGGGCACTTCATTCCACAATCATTCTGGAGCTACATCAATCTCCCTGCTGTTTCACCTGATGGTTGGGAAAAAGACTTTGGCTCCCCACTTACTGAGACACTACCTTTCACCACCGAGATACATAGTACAATCCATCATATGCTCATCCAGGCATTCTCACATGATGCACTGATCCTTGACCAGGATAGCCTGAATGCTTCAGGCCAGCCCATAATCCAACAACTCACTACTGGTATAGATTACTTGCATACATTTGGTCTACCGACCGTCGTAACTCATGGCCGACAAACGGTCTGGTCGCAAGGAGAGACGGCTCTGCGCCAGACGCCGACTTCAAAGCAAGCGCTTGCTCATCTCGGACAGAATTTTCCCCTCTCCCTCCTGGGAGACACGGACTGGATACAAGGAATGCTCTGGTACCATGTCCAATGGTCCACACCAAAAAGTTCCAGGAGCGGCTGGGTATCTGCTGTTGATATTACCTTTACTTCGCCAGGAAAAGTAGCGGGGCGAGCTTCACTGGACGCATTATCGCCTCAACTATCGTCCTATCTTACGACTATTGGTCCCAACGTCGGCGTTGCCCTCTATGATGTCACGCGTCAGCGCTACTATACCTATAACAGCACCACGCAGTTTCTTGTTGCCAGTTCTATAAAAGTGCCTATCATGGCGGCATTTTTCGACATGATCGAGCAACAGGGACGTGAACCCAATGATGGTGAGATGGATCTGCTCATTACTATGATCGAGAATTCGAATAACGATTCTGCCTCGGCACTATATAATGAGATCGGGAATTCAGCAGGAATTACAGCATACTTCCAAAAGATCGGGGTAACCGGCCTGAGTCCAGAAGATGGCTCCTGGGGCTATAGTGTGATCACGCCTCAGGCTATGGTAGACCTGCTCGCTCTTCTCCAAAAAGGCAAAATATTGACGGCTAAAGACCGCGCTACTGCCCTGAACCTGATGGAGAATATTGAGTCTGACCAGAAAGCGGGAGTGGGAGATACCGCGCCTAGAGGAGCCAGGGTAGCGCTGAAAGATGGCTGGGTCCCCGGCCCCGATGGTCTGTGGGCAATGAACACCTCAGGTATCGTAACGTCAGGCAAAGAAACTTATATTATTTCTGTTTACACACAGGAACAGCAATCTCTCAATGATGGACAGATGATAGTGAGGCAGGTCTGTAGTACCGCAGCTTCGTTACTCGCCTGACTACCATCCAAAGGCCCTCTCTTCTTGCTTCCTCAGCGCCGCAGGCGGCGAGGATACCTGTTCTCAGACGGCAAAATGCCTGCTGAGGGCGTCCATCAGAACGTCAGCACCGAAGCGCAAGACATCAGTAGCTGGCAGCCCTGTCTCGTCTTCCGCGTACTTTACTGCTTCGCGGGCCTCTTGCTCATCGAGGTGGTGGGTCATGAGAGCCAGCCCTACAACTTTGCTGCTACGATCGGGACGTAGCCAGCTCACCGCCTCTTCGTTCATCTCGATAAGGCGATTTAACGAGGGCAGAGGACAATTCTCATATCCCTCAATCGTTTTGGCACCAGCCTTGTGGCAGAAGATCATCGCGTCGGGCATCGAACCATGAATGAGTCCAAGTGTTACAGTGGAATAACCAGGATGATTGAGCGAACCCTGGCCCTCGACAAAGATCCAGTCGTGCTTATTGCTGAAATCAATAACTATCTCCTCCACCATGCCCGCCACAAAGTCGCTGATAATACGGTCAACAGGCAGGCCATTATCCGCAATCATAATGCCTGTCTGTCCAGTTGCTACGAATGCGCTGTTGAATCCACGCCTGCTCGCCTCACGATCGATTTCAAGCGCCGCTGTCATTTTTCCTACTGCGCAGTCTGAGCCGACCATCAGGACTGTATGGCTTCCTGGACGGTGGGGAGTAAAAGTAGCAACACGCTGCTTCTCAGGCGGACGCCGCACATCCCAGATCATTACATCGCGCTTTTGGGCAGCGGCGCGCAGTTCCTCGTCATCGGATATAAAGAAATGCAGACCACTGATAATATCCAGACCAGCTTCGATAGCTGTGAGGAGTTGCCAGCGCCACTCTACGGGCAACGCACCACCCACAGGAGCAATGCCGATCATCAACGTATCCGGCCGGTAACCAAGCGCCTCGCGAATATCGCGCACGATAGGGATACCAACGCCAATGGAGGACTGTAGGGCCTGTGAGACATCTTTCCCCACGCGTGTGCTGTCAATCACCGCTACCACTTGATCCCTTCCATAACGGATGATGCCTGTGGCTGTTTTCGCTGTACGCCACGTAAAGGCTCCTTCGGCCAGTATCGCTATTCGTCGCATGCCTTGACTCCCTTTAAAATAATCTAGATTGTCACTTAGTTTTTTTATTATACAATGTCCCCGTAGCGGCATGGCTTGCCTGTGCCGGGTGTGTTTTTAGGTTTGACGGAATGTTTCTCATCGGCGACACCCGGCACAGGCAAGCCATGCCGCTACGGGTCAACCATAAAGGCTAGCAAACACCCAGGAGACTTTGCATTTCTATAGCATGTAGGATACACTAGCATTGTGCAATTCGTGCCAGAGCGAAGATTGTTGATTTGGAGAATGAGGGCTGTTGATGAGCGAGATAGAACATCCCGAAGAAGATCTGACGATCAGTGAATTAGAACACATTAGCGACGAATTACTACTCAACGATCAGGGGCCACAAACAGATAGTCACCGCATCAAACTGGCGGAAGTGACAGAACTGGCGACACAGCCCCTGCCTCCCTCCCACATGGCCGTTGATGTCGAAGCCATCGTCGCCGGTCATATCTGCCTGGATATCATTCCCACGCTGCCGGGCGGTCCCATCACAATTGTGCCTGGACGCCTGATTGAAGCCGGAAAAGCTATTCTCTCTACTGGAGGCCCTGTCTCCAATACCGGGCTGGCGCTGTATAAACTGGGTATTACGACGCGCCTGATGGGCAAGGTTGGCGACGACCTCTTTGGGCAGGCCATCTTGCAACTTATCGAGGCGGAGGGAAAAGGGCTGGCAAGAGGCATGGTCATCGCCAGGGATGAAAGCAGTTCGTATTCAGTCATTCTTAGTCCACCCAACACTGACCGAATCATCATTCACTCACCCGGTAGTAATGATACTTTTGGTGCGGACGATGTGCGCTACGACCTGCTGGAAACAGCGGGCCTGTTTCACTTTGGCTACCCACCACTGATGGCACGTATGTACAGCGATGAGGGAGGCGAACTGGCGCGCATCTTCGCGCGGGCCAAAGAACTGGGAGTCACAACATCGCTCGATCTCGGCATGCCCGATCCAGCCACGCCCGCTGGCAAGGCCGACTGGCGCACTATTCTTACCAATACATTGCCTTACGTCGATGTATTTCTGCCGAGCATTGAAGAGTTACTACTCCTGCTACGCCGCCAGACTTTCGAAAAGCTCTCCTCGAAGGCAGGCAAACATGGGAGCATACTGGATCTCGTCAGCCCGGAAATATTTTCGGAACTGGGTGGCATGATGCTGGATATGGGTGCCAGGATCATTGGCATCAAAGCCGGGTATCGTGGATTATATCTCCGCACAGCAGATCTGCACAAACTTGAGCAGATTGGACGCGCTCAGCCCACCAGGCTGGTTGCCTGGGCCGATCGAGAGCTATGGGCTCCTTGCTTCTCAACCCAGGTGATTGGCACCACCGGCGCGGGCGATGCTACGATAGCAGGTTTTCTGATGGGACTGCTACGCGGTATGATGCCAGAAGCGACACTATCAGCCGCCTGTGCAGTGGGAGCTTGCAATGTTGAAGCGGCTGATGCGCTTAGCGGCATAAAGAGCTGGCCCGAAACGATGGAACGCATCGCCGCTGGCTGGCCGCGCCTGCTGGTAGAAAAGAAGGGCCGTCCAGCACTGGACCTGGCTTCATTTAAATGGCGATGGGATGAAGCGCATGAAGTGTGGGTTGGCCCTTCAGACCATCAATACTGAGCCAGCTATATCCCAGGAACAAATAACCAGAGCTTACGATCCTATTGGTCTTGCAGGTCCTTATAACTATATTTCTCTGTGTTGATTATGTTTCAAGCTTTATCCCAGAAGCTAGACTCGCTGGCCCATCCATGCTATCATTAACTGCAATATTCATCAGTGATACATGAGGAAGGGAGTTGACACACTATGCAATTCAACCTATACAACTGGCTATTTCAAGATCCAGTAACAGCGGGAGGAGGAACAACAGCGGAACCGTTCCGTTTCTTCTGGCCCTATCTGATCTTTTGTCTGGCCGGACTGCTCGTCTGCTTCTATTATTCAGTGGAAGGACGCAAGCGTTTTGTGAAGGATAAGCCGATCGTTAAGTACATGCTTGATCGCTACCTTGGCTGGTTTGCTATCATCTGCTTTATCGGTCTGCCCATCATCTTTTCACGTATGTACCTGGATGCTTACTTCTTCGCGTGGCGTTTCTGGCGCTACCTCTGGCTCGTTGGCTTGCTGGTCTGGGCCATCATATGGGTAGTCTACTTAATAAGGAAATATCCGCAGGAGCGGGCAAACTTTATCGCGTACCAGAACCGGCAGCAGTATATTCCAAAAGGAAACAAGCGCAAGGCGAAAGCCACTTCCAGGTAAAATAGTGTTTGCAGGCATTATTCTTGCGGGCGGGCACAGCAGGCGCATGGGAAGAGATAAGGCTCTCCTACCGCTGCCCGATACTCGCCAGGGAACCTTTGTTGGCTACCTTACAGACCTGCTAACACCGCTGTGTAGCGAGGTTGTGCTGGTGGTTCGCGATGAAAAGCAGGCAACCGAGTATATAAAGTACACAGGAACACGTATTGTAACTGATAGAGTACCTGATATTGGTCCGCTAATGGGATTGTACAGCGGCCTGAGGGCTATCCAGGCATCACATGCACTGGTGACGGCAGTAGATATGCCATTCGTGCAACCCGCCATAGTTGCTTTCCTGCTCGCGCAAGCTCTGGACGAGGCGCTCCTGGTGCCGATAGTGGATGGTGTTCCTCAGGTATTGCTCGCCGTCTATCCACGCACGATTCTCCCACTGCTTGAGGAGCGTCTGCAAGCCGGGCGACGCGATCCTCGCAGCTTACTGGAAGTCGCGCCAGTACACTATATAGAAGAAGCGCAACTGCGAACAATTGATCCGCAGTTGCGCTCTTTTGTGAATGTGAATACGCCTCAGGATCTGAAAAGACTTTAGATGGTATGCGGATTGCGCTATATTGCTTCCCACACACGCACCGTGTTGTCATCGCCGCCAGAGGCAACACGCGTCCCATCGGGCGACCAGGTGACCGCTAACACTTCGTTTTGATGACCATGATAGGTGAACGCCGCTTTCCCCGTCACGCTATCCCTGATATCGACCGTCGTAGTGGTGTTTGCCGAGGCAATATATTTTCCATCCCGCGACCAGGCGATTCCATTGACCCAGCCATGGCAACAGTACGTCCACAAAGGCATTCCCGTGTCCGCATTCCAGACCTGTATAGTACGATCAAAACCTGCCGAAACGATGCGCGCTCCATCTGAAGACCAGGCTACGGCAGTTATACCTTGCAGATGACCGCGATAGACCAGGAGAAAGCTCCCTGTAAGCGCGTTCCAGACCTGGACTGTTTCATCAAGTCCTGCCGAGGCAAGCATTTTTCCGTCTGGTGACCAGGCTACTGTGGTGACACTATCGGTATGACCTCGATACGTCAGCGGGGGACTTGCCGGAGTAGCATTAACTGCATCCCACACCTGCACTGTCCTGTCATAACTGGCCGAAGCAATATGTGTCCCATCTGGCGACCAGGACAGAGCAGCGACCGTGTCCGCATGGCCATGATATGTCAGAATGCGCCTGCCTGTTGCGGCATCCCACACCTGTACTGTCTTATCGAGACCTGCTGAGGCGATACGCTTCCCATCTGGTGACCAGGCCACGGCAAGGACACTATCCGTGTGTCCACGATAGGTGAGTAAAGTATGCCCAGTTGCAGCGTCCCACACCTGCACTGTCCTGTCATAACTGGCCGAAGCGATACGCTTCCCATCTGGTGACCAGGCGACCGCAGGTACAGCGTTGAGATGCCCGTGGTAGATATAGAAGGTTCCTCCCTTATCAATAGAAGTAGCCGGAACAATCGGGGTCGCAAGAGGAGAGCAGGAAACCAGCAGTACAGCAAGACTGTAGATTAACAAGCTGGGGAGACACCTATACCTCCTATGTAGAGTGGACATGCTGGACTCCTTTTGCAGCGTTCAACGGGTTCTGCCATGAACAGTGTCAGGGTTAGTGTAGCACATTGCGAGCTACTCGGCAGACGCAAGGCCTGCCACTACGGGTGTCGCCAACGTCTCTGTGCCATACCTTTCAGATCTTCCTCGAAGCCGCGCAATACCAGCCACTCGCGCGTCGCACCCGTTACTACCACATCGGAGGCTCGTAGTCGCGCTATGTTTGCGGCACCGCTCAGTTGCATGGCAACCTTCAACTCGGCTATTACAACTTCTAGCAATTCACAGACCTTTTCGTAGCTCTCGCTGGCCGCCTTAAGGAAGGGAAAGCCCATGCCCACGATGCTAGCACCAAGAGCAAGCGCACGAGCGACATCCAGACCGTTGCGCACACCTCCAGTGGAGATGAGCGGGATGCGCGCCGCTCCAGCTTCGACGACTGCGATCGGTGTGGCGATTCCCCAATCACGGAAGAGCAGACCGATATTCATCGTTTGCTCGTCTCCGTGCGCCCGCGAACGTTCAGCCTCCAGCGCCGCCATACTACTGCCACCTGCACCACCCACATCAATCGCCGCTACACCACACGAACGCAACAGGATAGCTTGCTCACGGGAGACACCGGCTCCAGTCTCTTTAGCGATCACAGGCACACCTACATGACCTGTCAAAGATTTAAGTGCCGCCGCCTCACCTGCAGCACGACGATCACCTTCGGGTTGTGCAGCTTCTTGCAGACTGTTCATGTGTACCGCCAGCGCATTCGCTCCAATCATGTCAATAGCACGCTGGACCTGTTCAAGCGTAAATGCCTCATGACGCTCCTGAGCTATCAGTTGTGGCGCACCCACGTTAGCAATCAAGAAAGCATTGGGAGCATAATCGCGCGTGACGGCATAGCTGGAGGCAAGATCAGGATTGACGATAGCAGCACGCTGGCTCCCCACGCCCAGAGCCAGGCCATATTGTTCCGCAGCACGTGCCAGATTGAGATTAATCGTGGTAACGTCTGGATGGCCTCCTGTAAGAGATGATACAAAAATAGGGTAGCTCAACTTGTAGCCTAGAAAAGTGACCGTAGTATCGATCTCGTCCAGGTCGACCTCTGGCAACGCCTGGTGCACAAACTGTATATCATTCCAATTGGCACGCTGCGGCACTGAGATATCTTGCCCGAGGGCGACGCTCACATGTTCAATCTTGCGTTGTTCCACTTCGCCGCTCATAAGATACAGCGGTCCTTTCTACGAGCCTCTGCCTGAAGCTGGCTATGACCAGGTAGACGAGAGGTATGCCAAAAATAAGTGCGGCCTGATATGTTGCAATCGGCCCCCTGGTGAATCCCACAAAGGGATAGAGGAAGAGCGCAGTACCTGATAATATTAGTATAGCAGAGGTGAACGCGTCAAGGCGACGAAGCATGACTGTCCACAGCAACCAGAGGACGTACCAGGGCCAGAACCAACCAGAGACCAGGATCAGATACCAGAATACGGCGATACCACAAGTGGCAAATAGTACATCAAACCCCGGCAGATGCATCTCAGTATCGAGTATCGGCTTGCGCGACCTGCGATGTATTGGAGCTACGCTACCCGGTGCATAGCGCAGCCTGTTAAAGAGATTAGCATAGATAAGTACAAAAATGAAGAGCGCCGATGCTCGCAATGTGACATCAGCGGCGGTGATCGGCTGTAACAAGGGAGGAAAATGCTCTACATCGGCTACAAACTGGAATAAGGCACGAATCGGGATAGATAACGTACCTACAGGCGAGTGCACAAAATGTTGTATATCAACAGCCGACGTAAGAGAAAAGAAGGTAGACGCGCCACGCCAGAACGGCAGGGAGATCAGTACTTCCGGGATCAGTATAGCCAGCACGCGCAGACAGAAACTCCAGATAGCATGCGTAATGGAAAGTTCTGTGCGCATATCAAACCACATATAGAGCGGTGCCAGGAGCAGTGCAAGCAGGTTTGTACTGACTGCCAGCCCAAAGACAGTGAGCATACCAGTAAAGAACCACAGTCCTCCGGTATCTACATATTGAATATACAACCACGTCACCAATAGTAGTAGAAGGATCAGAAAGCCTTCATTATGACCACCGCCTGCCAGTTCGATCACTGCTAATGGATTCCAGGCGTAGAGCAACGTACCCAACACCCGCCGCGTAGGAGCAATCTTGCCTAGAATAGCCCAGATCAGCACGCAGTTGACCAGGTGCGTTAATAGAGCAAATCCCTTGAATATCAGCAATGTAATAAAAGGGACATTGCTTATCTTTGCTAGCAGCGCAGCAACACAGAGCCAGAGAGGTCCATAGATATTTGGCGCGTTACGCCCGGAGAGCACCCAGCTAAAATAAGGATCGGCAGGATACTGAAGCGGCGCAGTATTCAGCGGATCAGCACCATAAACCGTCAGAATGCGACCCGAGAAGATGTACGTAAAGACATCATCCGAAAAGAGCTTTGGTTGGAAGAGCAGTGTCAATCCGAATAGCAAAGCCCCACCCAGCAACAAAAAGAGCAAGCGCCGCGATGTAGCATGTTTCAGATGTACGACCGCGACAATAGCTCCCGTATACGCAACCGCCAGCCCTATGAACGCCGATCCCAACAATAGCGAAGAGAACCAGGTATGCTCTACCAGCAATGTACCAAAAAAAGGTGTAATACTCGTGAGGAGCAGATGAAAAGGTGCAAGCGTCCAGGACCACGCAATCGTCAACGGCGAATCACTGAGATGAAGTCCCGGCAATGGCGAGAGCGCAAAGATCTGCAGATAGAACAGCTCGCAGACGCACATAAAAACGATTAACAGCGGAACAAGTCGTCTTCCCGTTCTTTTTATCGTGGTTATTTCAGTTGGAGGCCGCTGATATACTGCCAAACAGGTACCAGTCCTTTTCTCGCTTATTTATGTAAAATCTCTCGCATATTTTCATATCAACCATGCAACTGGGTAGGGGCCAGGAATTAACTACAATCCCACTCTTTTAAACGAGGCATCAATGTACTTCGCATAGTAATCGGTACTTGTGAGTTCCTTTAGCTCTTCAGACGAGAGATAATCAGCCACCTCGGGATCGTTGCTAAGCGCCTCAAGCAATGCTGGTCCCTGAATCGGACCATGGCTTGCCAGACTCCAGACTTTTTTGGCGTTGCGCTGCACCATCTTGTATGCCTCCTGCCGACCGACACCTTTATTGATCAGAGCAAGCAGGATACGCTGCGAGAAGACAAGTCCGCCGGTCATATTCAAGTTGGCCTGCATGCGTTCAGCATCGACCTGGAGATCTTTCATCACGTTCGTAAAGATGGAAAGCATGTAATGCAGGAGCGTACAGGCGTCGGGAAGAATAATACGTTCAGCGGACGAGTGGCTGATGTCGCGTTCGTGCCAGAGCGCCACATCTTCCAACGCGGTCACAGCATAGCCGCGCAGCACACGCGCCAGGCCGCAGATACGCTCGCACAATTCGGGATTGCGCTTGTGGGGCATCGCCGATGAACCCTGCTGCCCGGAACCAAACGGCTCAAAAGCCTCGCTTAGCTCAGTACGTTGCAGATGACGGATCTCCTGCGCCATCTTCTCTAACGAACTACCGATCAAGGCCAGCATAGTCATAAAATGCGCGTGGCGGTCGCGCTGCACAATCTGACTGGAGATAGGCGCTACGCCCAGTCCCATTTGCTCGCATACAAACTCTTCAATCTGTGGCGGCACGGTCGCGTGCGTCCCGACCGCACCTGAGATCTTACCTACCGTGACCTGTTCAAGAGCTGCTGCGAGACGTTGCTGCTGCCGCCTGATCTCATCCAGCCATAATGCCAGTTTCAGACCAAACGTCATTGGCTCCGCATGAATACCATGCGTGCGACCAACAATCAATGTATATTTATACCGTACCGCAGCCTGTGCCAGTACCTCAGCCAGGTTCGCCAGCGACGTTGTAAGCAATTGTCCGGCTTCCTTGATCTGTGCCGCCAGCCCGGTATCGAGTACATCAGACGAGGTCAGACCCAGATGAATAAAGCGACCCTCGGGACCAAGTTGTTCCTGAACGGAACGCAAAAAAGAGATCACATCATGATGCGTCTCCTGCTCAATCTCTTTCATGCGTTCAGAGTTATAGCTGGCCTGGCGTATCTTCTCAAACGCCTCCTGGGGAATCGCTCCTTCGCGCACCCACCCTTCGCAGACAAGCAGTTCAACCTGCAGCCACTTATCCGTCTTATGTTGCGCCGACCAGATAGCAGCCATTTCCGGCAAAGAATATCTTTCAATCATAATGTGTCACTGTCCCTCTATACAGTAGAAATACCGATGAGCTTTTTCACTTTTCCGCTGTAGTGTATCACATTGCTCCTATAATGATACCACCTTGCATCATCATCCCCCATTTACCGTTATGCAATTTGAAATTGTCTTATGTAAGACACACAGAAACTCTTATCTAGAAATGTACATCATGAGGTTAATTATTATGTGCAATTCTATGCTCATGCCGCTCATGAGGGCACTGCAAGGAAAAGGATAGCATCAAATAGAATGAAGCACAAAAAAAGAACCAGTAAAGTGACCAGGAGTATACTATAGGAAGTGATGAGTGGTGATCGTTGGGGTGCCAATCTGTTCTGATAAGCGTTGCTTTGATCGGTGGCAACTGGTAGTGCTCCGGCTACACAGCGTTGAGCCGGGCTCCGCATGGATGCCGTTGAGCTTTCTCTGCCAATCGTTCGCAAAGGCATCGTTTCAGACGTTACTTCGATCATCACCATCATAACCAGATATTACCCCGGTTCCCCCTCTAGAGTGTGGAAAAGAGGCCAGTTGTAGGGCTGGCCTCTTTTTCACCTGTTTTTGGCCTGATTCGCTATATGGCCTCACGGTATGCAGCGCAAGATGGACACGTGCGCGTCTATGTATACGTGGAGAAAGCAATAAAATGCAGGACGATTGCAAGAAGCGCCCCGCAATAGCACAAAGGCTAGATGCCCGCTTCCGCCGCAAAGTACTGGATATCCTCGCGGAAACCACCCTGGCCATCATAGATGTGCGAGTATTCTTCCATCAGTTCGATCTTCCGTAGATACTTCACCATCTTAAAGCCGAGCTGGGTCTCACAACGCAGGCGTAGCGGCGCATCATGTTCAATAGTGAGGGGCTCGCCATTCATCTCATAGGCCAGGATTGTCTGCGGATGCATTACTACATCCATAGGCAGGCTTTCATAGAAAAAACGCTCCTGCTTCTCCTCCGGGATATCCTTGTATCCTTGCTTTCCTGTCTGGTACAACCAGAAAGATGAGCTGCGAGTATTTGAATGCCACTGCGAATCATCAGACCTATAAAAAGCGCGTTGATATAGTGACTGGCACGCAACCAGAGTGGAAATGAGAGTGACGCAACAACGAATGATACCATGGAGGTCAACTCCTACCTTCTAAGTCCCGGTAAACAACGCGGAAGACGGTTACTACACACAAGATGACTATCTTAATATGAGTCTCAGGTAAGATTAGCAAGCAGTTACTTGCTGACCATTCGTATCACGAAAAATCGTAAGAAAAAGTTACAGAGATGCTAGCATTTATCTCAGGGCTTGAAAAATTATTAATGAGATGTAACCAGGTTAATCTGCATTTACTTCAGCATCTACCGCTGTCTCTTCCTCCACTTCGATTTCAGGTGCCCGAATATCGATCTCTAGCTTGCCATCCACTGCGCTGACGTGGACCTCTCCGCACTCAGGGATATTCGCTAGCAGGATGCGCAGGCTGAGCGGGACAGTCAGGAGACGCTCAATGGCGCGGCGCAATGGACGCGCACCTTGCGTCTGGCTGAAACCTTCCTTGCATAGCAGATCGATGACACTGTCATCGGCTCGTAGAGTTAGACCCTGATCGAGCAGACGCGCAGCAAGTTCGTTCAGTTGCAGGTATGCAATCGAGCGCACCTGCTGTGACTCCAATGGGTGAAAGATGACGATATCATCTATGCGGTTGAGGAACTCTGGTCGGAAGGTCTCACGCAGACGTTCCATCAAACGATCGCGCTGCATCTCTTCGCCGGTTCCTTTCATGCTGGCACGGAAGCCACTGGGCATCGAGCGTCCCAACATCTCGGTCCCAACGTTCGAAGTCATGATCCAGATAGCATGCTGCGCATCAACGGTGTGTCCCTGCGCATCGGTCAGACGTCCAGCATCAAAAACCTGTAAGAAAAGATCGAAGACTTCCGGGTGCGCCTTCTCCACTTCGTCGAGCAGCACCACACAGTGCGGACGCCGCCGCAACTTACCTGTGAGCTGACCTTCCTGATCATAGCCGACATAGCCGGGAGGCGCACCCACCATACGCGAAACGGCGTGCTTCTCCATATACTCAGACATATCGACGCGGATCAGTTGCTCATCGGCACCAAACACTTCCGCCGCCAGCGCTCGTGCCAGTTCGGTCTTACCAACGCCGGTCGGTCCCAGGAACATGAAGACACCTGCCGGGCGATTGCGCGGCTTCAGACCTGCGCGTGCAACCTGAATGGCCTGCGCCACGCGGCTGATTGCCTCATCCTGCCCGATGACGCGCGCCTTGAGCCGCGCATCCAGAGACAGTAAACGGTCCCGCTCTTCGCGTCCTGGCGCTTTGACAGGAATGCCTGTGCGATATGAGATCACCTCGGCGATCATTGGTGCGGTAATGATAGGATGATCGGCATCCTCAGTATCATCCTGGTCGGATGCCTCATTCTCTACAGAGAAGACACGCGCCTGCGAACAGGCTTCATCCAGCACACTGCAGGCTTTATCTGGTAGCCGTAGATTAGGCAGGTACTGGACGGAGAGATTGACAGCGGCCTGCAAAGCTTCATCCGTGATAGTGGCATGATGATGTTGCTCATAGAGTTCGCGCATGCCAGTCAGGATCGTCAGAGCCTCTTCGGGCGTCGACTCCTCGATCATAATGGGACGCAGGCGGCGCTCCATTGCGGCATCTTTCTCAATTGTGCGGTATTCCTGCGGCGTCGTCGCGCCAATACAGCGCAGGCGACCACCGGCCAGGGCAGGCTTGAGAATACCTGCGGCATCGATACTTCCATCGGCTGCGCGCCCGGTTCCAATCAGCAGATGCATCTCATCAATGAATAGGATGATATTGCCACTGCCCTCGGCTTCTTCCAACACTTTGAGCAAGCGCTCTTCGAATTCGCCGCGATACTTGGTACCAGCCACCAATGAACTGGCCGATAACTCGATCAGCCGCTTGCCACGCAGTTCTGGTGGCACTCTGCCGTCCACAATACGTTGAGCCAGGCCACCCACAATCGTTGTTTTGCCCACGCCGGAGTCACCGATCAGGATGGGATTGTTGCGATCCTTGAGCATCAAGGTCTGCATCAACAGGCGAATCTCTTTATCGCGTCCAATGAGGGGCGTCAACTGTCCTACACTGGCCTGCTTTGTTAGATCACGTCCCAGGCGCTCCAATACTGAACTGCCTGCACCACCCTTCGCGGCAACACCTTCAGGTCCAATCGCTCCTGGCAGTTCTTCCGGCACCACCTCGGGGCTTGCGCCTACCGAGGGCACCAGTTCAAGTAGAGCACGCGCACTACTGGACATAACCAGTTCAATTAACTGCGACGGATTAATACCCAGCTTCATAAGTAACTCGTGGGTAACGCCATCGTTTTCACCCAGGACGGCCTGTGCAATCGCGCGCTCATCCACGGCAGTGGAACCCGCATTCACGGCATTACGCTCGGCAGTCTGCAAAATCTCTTTACAGCGACGCGTGGGCAGGATCGTAGTATCGCTCGTCGCTTTACCAGATCCAAGCGCAAGGCGAATGACATCACGCACCTGCTTGGACGAAAAGCCCAGGCTACGTAAAGCATCCTGCGTACAACCACCATCCAGTTTAGTCAGGGCAATAAAGAGATGTGGCGTGCCAAGATAATCCTTGTGCATGCGCCGCGCCTCACCAAGGGCCAGCTCCAGTACTGCACGCAGGAAGCGGCGATCGGGAGTACCAGCAGATGGCAGTATTGGTGCCATAATATGCGTATCATCGAAAGGATCAAGGCGTGGCTCAAGAGGACGTTCTTTATTGGAAAGAGAACTCGCAACCAGGCGCTGCATAGGATCACCATAGAGCACAAAACTCATCCAGGATGTATCGTCTATATAGTGCTGTGCCATCGCCACACGCGCGCGGCGCAGAGCCTCGCCCAGTGTGACTCCATCGGCCACATCTTGATAAAAGAGAGCGGCAAATTCAGAGACACGCTGCGTGCTGACAGGCCAGCGTAGAGCCACTACAGCGCCCGCGCCAGCCGCCAATAATGCACCAGCTCCGCGTTCCATAACTTCATCGTGTTCTTGCTGGCCGTGTGCATTGACACCGGTACGAGCTGGTCGCTCATCCTCAAGGCAGCTTAGAAATACAAGTGGACGCCTGGGAAGAGACTGGAATAACTGCTCGACGGCTGCACTATCTAAACGCGAATTGCCTGAAAGAGCCAGCATAGGATCGCCCAGACCCTGTGACAATGGTAATGGTCCAGCATAATGCAAGACATGGGGCGTCTCAGCACTGATACGCATACGCATCTCAAGCTGATTCGCTTGCTGCCGATACAGAATGATGCGCGATACCGATTCCGGCAACGTTGTACAGAGCGAAGCAACCTCTTCTTCAGCCGCAGGACGCTCACTGGTAGGATTAACCAGGAACAGTACTGACAACCCCTGCGGCTCACGCCGCCCTATTTTTCGCATTGGACGATCGGGAAGCGAAGGACGCGTCTGTAGATCCCGTTCCCGGCTGGCGGAGTGGAGCAAGCGCCCTATAGCAAGCGTATGACAGAGGTAACGCCCTGGTCTCGCGCCATTATCAAACATAAGTTCCCAGGGGATATCTGGCGTATTCGTGCTAAAAAGCAAAGAAGAATCAAGACGACGCAATGCATCCTGGAGCGGGATCGGCAACAGCGACTCGAACAGAAAACGTCCCAGAGTGAGTAATGAATCATTGACGGCACCCAGTTTAGCTGTCTGGCGCTTCACTTCCGTCGAGGCCAGCGTGTGCATAGACTGGGCCGCAGATTGTAGAACGCGGCGCAACCGTTCACGCGTCTCAATGCTAAGCTCGCTGCTATATTCCTGGCCTGTAGGGACCGGGCCATCGGGAAGATCCAGGCGAAAGCGATAATGTGTGTCTGTGCGTACAATACTTAATAGAGCTGGTTGTTCCATGCAAACATCTCTTCCACAATCGTCCCGGCAATCGTTTTATACACGATTGCTATAAAACAAACATGAGTTCATGACAAAAGCAGTATCGTAACTAGATTTTCTGATACTATACGACTTCCCCATAACCTTGTCAATTAGAATAACATAGCTCCTAATCCGTTGGATGCACACTTTTTGACCCGTAGCGGCATGGCTTGCCTGTGCCGGGCGTCCATCGAGAGACGCGATGCCCCTTTAATGCGCGGACGCCCGGCACAGGCAAGCCATGCCGCTACGGGAGGCTTTATTGCTGGCTTGTCGTTACGGCCTCTTGCAATAAGGTACATGTAGTGATGTTGTAGTGAGGATTGGGTGTGCTCTTGAGTACAAACGAGCTATCCTCGGTCAGAATGCCGTTGAAGTGCAGATCAGAGCTTCCGCTTTGATCGCAGTTCCCCACTGCCGGGATGACTGTTAAATCCAATATGGGGAACGTGGATGCCTGACGCTGTATCAGTAGATCATAGCCGCCATTGCTCAGCGGAGGAATATACCATGAGAGCGTAACCGTCATAGAGCAATTTTTCGGCACCACGACATAGCCCCCAAACATGGCTCGTCCCAACTCGTCGCTCTGCGTATTAGTCGGTGGCCCGATCTTGTCGATTGGATGCCACCCCCCCTGATAAGGATCACCAAGCATCGGTGCCGCTGCTCCTGCATCATACTGCCCCGTCGGACAAACAAGCTGCTGCCGTGGATAGACGCCATCGGATGGACAGGCAGGCAGAGGGCCACCGCAGAGTGGCAGTCCCGTGTCAAAACCATCACCAGACAACAAACGTGCAGACTCAGGTACATACACGCGTACATAGTCACGATAAGTATCCAGTCCGTACACAGGGCCAATCTGGTTATAGACAAGATGCATGTTCAGCGTATGCGTCGCACCGCCACTGGAATCCAGCTTAACCGTGTCCTGTAACAAGGTCTGTACATACTGCGATGCTTTGCTGGCACTCACATTCGCCTGCACAATATACAGGCCATCATGCACATTTGAGCGATCTATCTCACCGGCATATCCATATTGCTCAAGCAGACTTTCGACCTGTGCATTCGTCATATAGACCTGCAGGTCCCTGGTTCTCAAATCACTGAGCACCTGCAGTCCCAGCGCCATGAGTTCTTCAGGTGAGGCATGACGCACACGGTCCATCATAATACGCGCCACCTCGGAAGTAAACAGCTTCCGTGCCTGATCAGGGTCGTTAACATGCTCAATAATCTCGATTTTACGAATACCGGCATTATCCAACTGATAATAATGGAGACGATCCTCTAGATTTTGCGCCGTGATTGTTTCTTTATATCTGGGCACCTGTATGGGTCCGATAGCCTGTAAGATATGCTCGATAAAGAAGGGCGTAAACATAATCACACCATCAACATTGTGCCCTACTTCAGCTTTATACAGGTTGATAGCAATACGAGCTGACGTAGGAAAGTCTGCGGAGAGGTTCGAGTCGCGCAGACCCCAGTTAGCGAAGGGCCACCAGGAGCGGTATGCTTCGGGAGCTACGTGCCCACTGGTTGGGCTGTTATCTGAGTACTCAACATTAGAGATATCATGCAGAGAAAAAGGAGCAACACGACCACTATTTACCGAGAGCTCACCATACTGGCCTGTAAAGCCTCCTGTCGGACGCAACTCCGCGCGGTCCATCGTCTGCACCAGAAATGTACGCGGCTGACCAACTCCCAATAGCCAGTTAACAGGTCCCAGCAGATCACGTCCACGCTGTAGCAGCATCTGTACCTGTGGCAACAACTGGAACAACTGTTGGATCTGGGTGCGCTGACTACTGCTAATCGGCAACGCACTCAACGAAATTGTACGTGATTGCACCTGGATATCGTTAAGAGAGGGCATAATCGCATCAATCGTTCGACCCACCAGGTCAAGATCATTAGCGGTAATCAGCGGAGTATGGGCATCACTCAACAAGGGGTTATGAAATCTGGGAGCCAGTACGAGAGCAGCCGAGATAAGTTGCTCCCCAATAAGTGTTGTATCGATACCCACCTGGCTGGCTGCGCGCGCACTCGCCACCTGCGACTGATACTGGGGAAGGTAGTGTGTAATTGTATGGATCAGAGGAGTAGTATCGATAAGCGTCTGCACCTGCTTAAAATCGTCTTGAGCTGCTTCGAACTCTTGCCGCGCACGTAGTAACTTGCTTACATCCAGCACACCGGTGGGATGCGAGCTTGCTCCAGTAAAAATAGACTTGACTGTGAGCAGGTGCTGCACGCCGCCATATGCATGCGCTCGTAAGAGATTATAGGTCGCATAAGCGTTTACACCATAACTTGCCATTACGACAAGTGGCGTGATAATACTAGCAAGTAATAATAGCAGAAGTACAACAGAGAGTGCCCAATAGCGTGTAAAGCGCTTTTGCGACTTCTGGTTGAGTGGATACATAGATAGTGTAGTCTGCTCACTTACAGGCAGATCCAGCGCCACAGCAGTCTTTAGTGTACTCCCCGCATCTACTTTTGCTGCTAGTCTCTGCGTTTCTTCTTCAGTTACATCCGATTGCTTTGTCGCACGGAGCTTCTTTGTTTCCTCTTCAGTTACATCCGCCACTGCCGCAGGCTCTTGCACTTCTTGTGCTTCCATCTCTGTTGCGGAAGGAGTCTCCGTAATTTCAGGTGCGAGGCTTTCTACGGCGCTCTCTTTCACTGTATCGGCCTCCGTAATCTCGGGCCCGAGACTCTCTACGGCATGATCCACCACTGTATCAGCCTCTGCAATTTCGGACGCAGTGCTTCCTACGGCATGCTCTTCTGCCACCATCAAGTCACCAGGAGCGACATCCACACTGACATTCTCTACCGTATAATCATCATTAGATGTCGCATCGGCAGGCAAAACACTATTTGCTGAATTGCTATTGGCAGATGTGCTGTTGGACATGAGTTCTCCTCTACCGAGAAGTAAAAACATAAGGTAAGAACAGACAAAATAGCGCCCCCCTTGCTATATTTTATTGTTATAACGCATAGAACAGCCTCTACGTTTCATTGGCAGGCTTCTCGAATTATACACTCGGGAGCTACAAAACGCATCAATATTATCTTAATGATTGTATATTTTTACCGAATTGGTCCTATACAAGTATACAATTACGTTTGACTTGACTTCTCATACGAGGTATGTTGTAATTATCTCATTGGCATGCCTATTTAGAGTTGAAGTGAACTATATACGACCCGGATAATGAGCGGAGAAACTTTTCATGATCGACGAAAAACGCACATATCGCCTTCCCGTAACACCTCCCAGCGCACTGTTTCGTGCGTAGGGAGTGAACACAAAGTTTAGATCCATCCTCTTTCTTTCTGTCCCTCCCCGCGCGTACAACTGGCATTTCATCAAACAAATTAAAGAAGGGACAGATAACTTATGCATTCTTCAACGACTCAGCACAAAAATGTAGCTAAAGGTGTCGCGGGCCTGGCTCCCCTTGGCGCATCATGCCTCTGGGGTGGTATGTACGTCGTCAGTAAGGCGAGCTTTGGAAATATTCCGCCCGTGACGCTTGGCCTGTTCCGCCTGCTGGTTGGCGGACTCATTCTGTGGTTGGCACTCTGGTTCAGCACCCGCTTTCAAGCGAAGACGCGCCAGAGATTGACAACATACGAACGACGCCGTCTCCCACTGCTCGGAGTATGTATCGCGGCAACGATCATCACACAATTTACGGGAACGAGCCTGGCAACTGCCCATGATGGCGCACTCCTGACCACGATCACACCCATCTTCATCGTACCTATTGCCTGGCTCCTTCTACGCGAGCGTCCACACTGGCGCACCATTACAGGTATGCTGATCGCGCTCGTCGGCGTCATCCTCATTGTAGGTATAGCAGGGCAATCCACCTCGGGCTCTGCGTACACGGGACAGACGCTGCTGGGAGACGCGCTTCTCATCATCTCGGCCCTGGCCTGGGCGTTGTTTACTGTCCTGGGCACGCCGCTCGTACGCAGCACATCGTCACTGATCGTTTCAACCTATGCAACCCTCTGGAGCCTGCTCTTCTTTCTACCATTCGCGGCCTGGGAGTTGTTCCGGCACCCACTTACCACATTCTCGTTGAGTTCGCTGGGCAGCATCCTCTACCTGGGCATAGGGGCCACAGCCCTTGCCTGGTTTCTCTGGTACAAAGGAGTTGAACGCTTGCCCGCCAGCGTGAGCGCGATCTTCTTCTTTGCCCAACCCCTTGTCGGTGGCCTGCTCAGCGCCCTGTTCTTGCACGAGTCGCTTGGACTGAGCTTCTGGTTAGGCGGCTTTGTGCTGGCAATCGGCATCCTGCTCGCGGGATAAGATTGCCTCCTCGTGGTGGCCGCCGTGAGGGCGACCATCACGAGTCAGGGTAACGAAGTCACCTCCAGTCCTCAAATGTACACATCTGTTTGGACAAGCACGTTATTAAAGTACAACGTAGATATCTTAAATTTGATAAGGAAGGTTGACGCTCATGGGCAATAATGATAACCTTGTCTGGAAAATTGACGAGGGGCGCAAGGTAAATCTGAAGGACTATGATCCAGGCTATACCGATGCGCATTCTGATCGTCCATCGGTGGATCAGGAGCTGGAAAAACTCAGTAACGAGTTGAGTAACCTGCAAGAGGCGATGGCTTCAGCACAGCATCAGAGCCTGTTGATGATTCTGCAAGGCATGGATACCAGCGGGAAGGATGGCACAATTCGCCACGTGCTTTCACGCGTCAATCCTCAAGGCTGCCAGGTACATTCATTTAAGGAACCAACGCCGGAGGAATTAAATCACGATTTCCTGTGGCGCATTCACAAAGCCATCCCAGAAAAAGGTGTGATGGGCATCTTCAATCGTTCCCAGTACGAAGATGTGCTTATCGCACGCGTGCATAACCTTGTGCCAGAAGAGGTCTGGGGCCGCCGTTATCAAGAGATTAATAACTTTGAAAAGCTGCTGGCTAACAATAATACGATCATCCTGAAGTTCTTCCTATATATCAGCTATGAAGAACAGGAGAAGCGGCTGCTGGCCCGTGAGCAGGACAGGGATAAGGCATGGAAACTGTCGGCCAGCGACTGGGCCGAACGCAAATACTGGAACGATTACCAGCACGCATACGAGGATGCGCTCACAAAATGCAGCACAGATGACGCACCCTGGTATATTGTGCCAGCCGACCATAAATGGTACAGAAATCTGGCGATCGCGCATACCCTGGTCCACACGATGAAAAAATATAAAGATGAGTGGAAAAAGCAATTAGAGATACGTGGGCAGCAGGAACTGGCAAAGCTAAAACAAATGCGAGCCGCATCGCCTGAATGATCCTATTTGTAAATAAACCCATCTGTAAATAGCCCCATTTGTACGGGCGCGATTTATAAGCCCGCCTGGATCAGCCTGTGAAGGGCCACGGGCTTATAAATCGCGCCCGTACAAATGGGGTTATTCAGTCGTCAGGGGGTATTCAGGATATACAATAAGATTTGTTCTATAGCTTGCGCGTTGCTCTTCCTCGTGTACGGGCCGGGGGCGGATAATAGACTGGCGCTGTGGCGATAATATCACCAATACGTAACTGCACTTGCAGGTAACGATTGGCCGGACGGTGATAGTGCGCAAAGAGCATCAGGCTGTGATGTGCAATCACGTCGGCTTCGTCGGTATGACGCGAGAGCATCATCTGACCGCCAACTGTCTCTTCAGCAGCAGTGACAGCCATTTCTTCACCTTCCTCACCCATCATAAGTTGACGTGTCTGCCGTACTACGCGATTAGGCCAGAGAATCAACGCAATAGCCTGTCCTTTCAGACGCTGCTCTCGTAAACGTTCGCTCAGGTAATCCGCCAGCTTACGAATAGCAGCGCAGGTTTCGTCAGCATCAGCAGCATGGTTGAAGCGGACACGCGCATTCTGACTGAGCGGTGGTGCATCCGGCACGACCAGGCTGGTATCTTCTCCACAGGCGACCTGGTAGACCCAGCCACCCAGGCGACCTAAGCGACGAATCAGGCCCTCTTCATTGAGTACTGCGACCTGAGCAAAGGTGGAGATGCCAAAATCACGCAGATGTGCCACCAGTTCTGCTATCGCAACAGGGTCAGCCTGTTCGCTACGTCCCTCGACTTCAGGCGGGCGTGTACTTTGCCCCTCCTGGTGTTCGCCCAATTCGAGTAAAGCGCCCGGAATACCAGTTCCCGCCGCACGCACCTGCAATAACATAGACAGAGGAAGCGTTTGCACAAATGATGCCTCGCGACCGGGTGGGATATACAGCACTCCTTGCCGACCATCCTTACGACTCATCAACGCGGCCAGCTCTGAAATCGCCTTACCATTGGCAATACCAATTAACCCCGTCAGGCCCATCTCCGCAATCTCCGCACACAGGCGCTCAGCTAAGGAAACAGGCGAGTCAAAAGGTAACTCGCATCCACGTAAATCAATAAATGCATCAGCGATAGGTATAGATTCAATGATACGTGAGTATGCCCGGTACCGCTCACGTAGTCGCTGCAAAATTGGTTGATAACGATCATATGACGCGGGCATAAAGCGTGTGCGCGGCGCAATACGGTGCGCACGACGCAATGGCATGCCAGGACTGATGCCCATACGCATTGCCACAGGAGAAACATCAATGACGCGTCCCGGCTCATTTGGGCGTCCGGTACCTGTTCCTACCACAAAACATTGGCCGCGTAAAGAGGGATCAAACATCTCTTCTAGAGTGCAATAAAAGTGGCGGATACGCACGTGCATAATACCCTGACGCAAGCGCGCTCGCTCTGCCGCACGAGCTACCCCCTGGATATCCATAGACACGCCAGCGGACTGCTCGCCTATAGGCCCATTAGCGCCCCGCACAGCGTCAGGTGGAGCAGATTGTAAGTTAAATTGTTGCATAGTTGTCTTCTGTAATCATTAATATCCACTAGCACATTCTCACATAGAGTAACACTGGCAATTCACAAGATCACTGTTGTATTTCATGAGCCATTTCCTTATAGATTACGACGATAGCGGAGAGAAGTTGCGATCATTTATGGGAGTTGTTCCATAACCCCATCTACATTCTACACAGCTTCCGCACTTCACACACCTTTCCTCTATACCAACGAGGAACAAGCCGATTGTTTGCATATGACTATGAGAATTTCTGAGTTTGTGACATCTTACCAAAGCGCCAGCCCTCTTACTACACTCTCTGTCAATCAGTGAGCAAGCATTACACCCGCTATAACTACATATACATTTTCATACTCAGGCGTGACGCTGTCAAGTAAACGAGCAAGTAAGAGTTCTTGCCAGGGAAAAACAATACATTTTCTACCCTGAAACACACAAATTTTAGTATTATAACCTGTCTTGCAAATAGGCATAGCTTAGGGTATAGTTTAAGAACATACTCCCTTCTCATAGGAGCAAAACATTTATTTTATCTATTATAGTCAAAAGGGAGACCTGTATCGTGAATCGAGACCGCTTTGACAAGTTCACTGAGCGAGCCAGGAAGGTCTTGAGCCTCGCGCAGGAGGAGGCTCAACGTTTCCAGCATAACTATATCGGCACGGAACATCTCCTCCTCGGACTGGTACGAGAGGGCGAAGGAGTCGCGGCCCATGTGTTGGTAAATCTCGGCGTCCAACTGAATACTGTACGGCAGAGAGTTGAGTTTATTATTGGTAGAGGTGATCGTATTGTTCTGGGCAATATCGGGCTGACACCTCGTGCCAAAAAGGTGATTGAGCTGGCAGTGGAGGAAGCTCGCCGCTTGAATCATCACTATATCGGCACCGAGCATCTCCTCCTCGGACTGGTACGAGAGGGCGAAGGTATTGCATCAGGGGTGCTCGAAAGCCTGGGCGTCAACCTGGACCGTGTACGCCAGGAAACCTTGCGCGTGCTTAAGCAAAGCACAGGCACTATTGAGGAGGAGATCGTTCCTGGCAACACCTTACAATGGAAGACGACCAGCAACTTCGACGATTATCAGTTTACCAGACAGGTTGAGAATGTGCTGAGCCTTGCCCAGGAAGAATCGCTCCGCCTCCAACATAACTACCTCGGCACCGAACATATCTTGCTCGGATTGATACGCGAGGAAGGTAGCGCAGCATCTCACATCCTCAAGAGCTTTGGTGCCGACCCTGGGAGAACCCGTAGCGGCATAGAAACTTTTGTTGGTCGTGGCGAACGTACGCAACCCGGTGCAGTTCCTCTCACACCATTAGCCAGGGCACAGATTCACCTGGCTGCGGACGAGGCCAATCGCATGGGACACGGCACCATCGCCACTGAACATCTTCTCCTGGGGCTGCTGCGCGAAGGCGAAGGCGTCGCATCCAGCGTACTGGGCAGCATCGGCGTTAACCTGGAGATGTTACGCACCAAAACCATCCAGTTTATCCAGGAACGCGACGAAAAATAGATTATATATAGCCCCCAATTGACACGGCCTTTGCGTTCTTATCTAGCATAAGAGTACATTCACAACGCTTTAGTTACTTAACAATAATTAAGGGTAAACGATCTTAACCACAAACGTGTACTTTTAACAGGAACATAACCATGTTCACGCTTCTTTCTCATTATCCTTAAGGTATTCTGCTTATAAGCAATGAGTACCTATGCGTACGACTAAAAAACCAAGGAGCCACGCAATGGAGGCCCTGTCGCTAGCTAATTTTGAGCATACAGCTCACGAAGTTATGAAGCCTGCTGGATCTGTTGGGTCTATTGAATCTACTGATACTCTCGAGACAATTGTATCCAGAATAGACACTATCACGAAGATGCGTAGCACCCGGGTTGCACTGGTCAAGATCGCACTACGCTTTGAGCAGGATGGGAAGATATATGGAAACCGCCATACCCTTGCCGATCAGAGTGCACGCTACTACCTCGAAAATCTACGCGCACTGGTACGCAAAACCGATAGTGTCTTTTTGCGACGCCACACCTTCTACTTTATTCTTCCCGGTGCCGACCTGCAAGGAGGCGCTATCGTACAGGAACGCCTGTGGGAAGCATTGCTCTGGCGCGTACACAATACCCTTGAAGGCGATTTCCTGCGCCCACGCAGCATGACTATCGGACATAGCGCTGGCGAGGCCCTTTGCAATGATATTCATCAATGTATCGATGCAGCCAGTGAAGAACGGCTGATCTTTGAACTGCAGCCCGAAAAAGTCGCGCGCAAAGCAGGTGCACCAAAAGACGGCGAATTGCCAGCCCTGGCACGTAAGCTTGGCGTTCCCTATGTATCAATCCTACCACGCAAGTTACCTGCCAGAATACAGCGTCTGGTCAGTCCAACGCTCGCCCAGGAGCTCCATTGCTTCCCCATTGGTCGCGACCGGGATATTCTGACAGTAGCGATGTCTAACCCACAGGACAGCCGGGCTCTGCATCGTCTACGTCAAGAGACTGGATTGAATATCTTCCCCGTGCTCGCCAATCCACGAGAATTACAAATCGCCGTAGAACAGCTCGTCCCGTAGAGGCATGGCTTGCCTGTGCCGAGTGTTCCATCCACGACGACTCGGCACAGGCAAGCCATGCCTCTACGGATGGGGTCTCCTGCATTTAAATTACGCCACAGGCTGCCTCATTGCTTCAATTAAGACTCGCGCTACCTCTGGACGTGAGAACTCACGCGGCGGAATCTCGCCTGTCTGCAACATCTGGCGCACCTTTGTACCGCTAAGGGTGACATGCTGGTCGCTGGAATGCGGACAGGTCTTCTTTGAAGCCATCGCGTCACAGGTCCGACAGAAGAAGGTATGATCGAAGAACATCGGCGTGATCCCTAGCAGCACGGGATCAAACTCAGCAAAGATGTAGTGGGCATCGTAAGTGCCGTAGTAATTGCCGACGCCAGCATGGTCGCGTCCGACAATGAAGTGGGAGCAACCATAGTTCTTGCGCATCAATGCATGGAAGATCGCCTCGCGTGGCCCCGCATAGCGCATTGCAGCAGGCAAGACGCCCAGAATGACACGATCCTGGGGATAGTAGTTCTCCAACAAGACTTCGTAGCAACGCATACGTACGTCGGCAGGAATATCATCGCCCTTGGTATCGCCCACCAGTGGATGCAGAAAAAGGCCATCAACCGTTTCCAGAGCGCACTTCTGGATATACTCATGAGCGCGATGCACCGGATTACGCGTCTGGAAACCCACAACCCGCTTCCAGCCACGTTCGGCGAACAGCGCACGCGCTTGCGTGGGAGTAAAACGATATTGTGCAAACTGCCGTGGCTGTAAAGCTACAACGCGTACAGGGCCGCCTAACAGGATATCGCCTTGCTGATAGATGACCTTGACGCCCGGATGTGCTTCATCCTCTGTACGATAGACTTTGCGCGCCTCCAACTGCTTATCGTAGCCGTATTTCTCTTCCAGCGTTAGCACGGCCTGCAGCGCTCCTTGCGCATCAACCAGGGCCACCCGTGAGCCAATCTTCAAGTTCCTCGCCTGCTCCTCACTGGTAGAGAGCGTGATCGGGATAGACCAGGGCAACCCATTCCTCAGGTGCATCTCGTTAACTACCCTCAGATAATCACCTTGCAGCATAAAACCGTTCAAGGGACTGTATGCACCAATGGCCAGCATCTCCAGATCGGCCAGTTGACGCGAACCAATCGTTATCTGCGGCAGGCTTTTAGCGCGCTCCAGGAACTCGGCTCGCTCGGTCTCTTCTGCCAGGTTGAGTATTAACTCTCCTCCATGAGGAGCAATCAAGCTATCTGTCATTATCTCTCCGTTTCTTACACAGCGCATACAATTTAGAGATATCCCAGAGCAGACAGGGGGTCGGTCACCACCTTCGTCTCCTCTTCGGATCGATCCTCCGGCTCAAGGTAGCCGAGTTCCTCCAGCTTTGCGAAAATGCGGCTGACGCTCTCCTCAATGGTCTCTTTGTCCGTCTCGATTACCAGTTCGGGATGTTCAGGCTCTTCGTACGGATCATCCACACCGGTAAAATTCTTAATCTTACCCTCGTCAACCAGCTTATACAGTCCCTTGACGTCACGCTCACGACAGACTTCAATGGGACACTTCACATAGATCTCGGCAAAGTTTTCTATCTCTTTACGCGCCCACTCACGCGCCTCGCGATACGGAGAGATAGCAGCGGAAATACAGACCACTCCATTGCGCGTTAGTAAACTGCACACAAAGGCGATGCGTTTAATATTGGTATCGCGATCCTCGCGACTGAAACCCAGCCCCTTGCTCAAATGAGTGCGCACAATGTCGCCATCCAGGATCTCAACATTGCGTCCACGCGCCTTCAAACGGGCCTCCACGATCTCGGAAAGCGTGCTCTTACCAGCGCCAGAGAGTCCTGTAAACCAGATAGTGAACCCGACATTTGCCATGTTCTAGCGTTCTCCTTGGTTGTTTTGTCGCGGGCTACCCTTCCAGGTAGTACCGCTAAAATGTCCTCGCCTGTTTATATCCAGGACGAGTACACATAATTCATTACCAATTTCGCAGTAATTACCAAGAATGATAATTTTTGCGAATGATACTATTATACACCAACCTCACCAGGGCATTGCCACCCGTAGAGGCATGCCTTGCGTGTGCCGCGTCTGATCGTGTGCCGCGTCTCATCAAATGGAAGACGTTTCCCCAATCGAAGGACACGCGGCACACGCAAGGCATGCCTCTACGGGTCGATGTAACCTGAGCAAACGGGTAAACGCGTTATTTTTTATGCGATTTAGTCTTACACCTCACAGTTATTTTGTAAACCGGTGCATAGCAATCGGCCTCAAAGCAGGGTATAGTATTGAAAGTGTTACACAACATATACCTGAGGATAGGTATGATGTGAGAAAGATTAATGGTGTGAGAAAGATTAGGAGTAGGACATGAGTAACAAAAAAGTACGAGCTGCAATTATTGGAGTTGGTAACTGTGCCAGTTCGCTGGTACAGGGTGTTCAGTATTATCGAGATGCAAAGCCTGAAGATTTCGTGCCGGGTCTGATGCATGTGAACCTGGGTGGATATCATATTAGTGATATAGAATTCTCTGCTGCATTTGATATAGATGCCAACAAGGTGGGAAAAGATATCAGTGAGGCCATCTACGCGACCCCGAATAACACCTATCGCTTCGCCGATGTACCAAAGCTCAATGCAAAGGTCTATCGTGGTATGACGCATGACGGACTTGGCAAATACCTGTCAAAGGTGATTACTAAAGCGCCGGGCTCGACCGATGATATTGTGCACATTCTGAAGGATACAGGCACAGATGTGGTTATTAACTACCTGCCCGTAGGTTCTGAGACAGCTACCAAGTGGTATGTAGAGCAGCTCCTCAAGGCTGGTGTTGGCTTCGTAAACTGCATCCCCGTCTTTATTGCACGCGAACAATACTGGCAAGAACGCTTCAAAGAAGCCAATGTGCCGATGATTGGTGATGACATCAAGAGCCAGGTTGGGGCAACGATCGTACATCGTGTGCTGGCACGGCTCTTCCGTGAGCGTGGCGTTAAGTTGGAGCGCACGATGCAGCTCAACGTAGGCGGCAATACCGACTTCTATAACATGCTGGAGCGCGAGCGTCTTGAATCAAAGAAGATCAGTAAGACGAACGCAGTTACCAGCCAGCTCGACTACGAACTGGGCGGAGAAAACGTGCACATCGGACCATCTGATTACGTCGCCTGGCTTAGCGATCGCAAGTGGGCATATATTCGCCTGGAAGGCCGGACCTTTGGCGACGTGCCGCTGAATATGGAACTTAAACTTGAGGTGTGGGATTCTCCCAATTCAGCCGGTGTGGTCATCGACGCGGTACGCCTGGTCAAGCTCGCGCTTGATCGTGGTATTAGCGGCACATTGGAGGGTCCAAGTTCATACCTGATGAAATCGCCCCCTATCCAGCATCACGACGACGTAGCCCGCGAACTGACCGAAGCCTTCATCGAGGAGGTACCGGTTCCCGCTAGCGAGACTAGAAGTCAATTAGAGCAGGCCAATGGACATAAAGTAGAAGTGACTCCCGAACCGTAACAACCATAACAAAGAATGCAGTGATAGGCAGAATCTTTCCAGCCTGTCACTGCACACTTATCACTACTTAATTTCAGTACCCTCAAGCGGGTCGTAAAAGAACAGAGGTTCCTACCGCCCTCTCAGAGGAACAGTATACATATGAAACCCTAAGAGGTCAAGTGAAGATACATTAACGAGGTTGTACTGGAGCATTTTGTTCTGCTGTCACCTCATTCACTGCCCGCAACAGTTCCTCGCGTACAATCGTCACATCTGGTGGTGCACTGATCCCAATTTTGACGCGTTCACCTTCAACAGCCAACACCGAAATGTTGATGACACCAGCAAGTACTATACTTTCGCCAACTTTTCGTCGCAAAACAAGCATGCAAGGCTCCCTTCATCAGAAGCACGTCCTAAGCGTCCCTGCGCTGCGACCCACGCCCAGACGGTTTTGGGCGCTTCTGCCAGCGTGACCGCAAAGATTCGAGCAGTGAGTGTAACATTCCTACAAATTTTAGACGCTTTGAAAACGCAGAGCGGGTAAAGTGAATATAACCAATTTCCAGACTCAGGTCAACTCTATAGAGGACGAAGCTCATTCTCAAGTATACATTGCGCAAGAGCCATACTGTCAACTTTATAGCTACCAGATTTAACTCTTGCTCGTAACATTTTCACACGAGCCGCACGATCGTCTTGCCACCACTGTTCCGAATGAATACCATGCTCGGGCACCTCTCGGCCTTCAAGAGAAGGAACCGAGCCCGTCCAGGCCATAGCATGGGCTTCACAGGCAAGCGCCGTCCCAGACTGCACTCCTGATCTTCCTGGTTCTACACAGACCAGATGAAGATGAGTACCCATAGACCCTACTTTCATCCGGAAATCCCTCCCAATACTATGGAGAACATACATGTCCATGTCCTGTATTCCAACGCCTATCCCGGTACCTTTTCACGCTCCATTGACATTCATTGCTTTTTCAATTTGCGTATGCGTTAATCAGCCGTCAGAATATCACTAAATCAGGCGTTTATGCTTCCCTCCAACAACGGCTTCCATCTCCTGCCTGCCCTTTATCTCCGCTGCCTGTTGAAGATGTAAGGGATCATGTTTGCTGGCTTTCTGAGTACGTATGCTCTTTTCCGTATGCTTTCTGGGGATACTCTGGCTTCCCTCTGGCTTCTGTGCGTGCAACATCCCCCGTAGACGCATAATCGCTTGCATATGCAACTGACATACGCGCGACTCGGAGATACTCATGACCTTACTGATTTCTTTCATCGTCAACTCTTCCTGATAGTAAAGGGCAAGCAACAATTGTTCTCGTTCAGGCAGTTGATCGATTGCAGAGCTGAGCGCAAGCACCAGTTCATGACGCTCTGCCTCTTCAGCGGGCCCTGGCGTATCCTGATCTTCCAGCATTTCTTTGAGCGTTGACATATCATCATTTGGCAACGTATTGAGGGTAACATCGAGCGAGAGTACCGTCGTACTTGCATCAAGCAACATCTGGCGATAGCGTTCTATCGAGACATCAAGCTCTGCCGCAACCTCTTCCTCTTTCGCTGGTCGTCCCAGGCGTTGTTCCAGGCTCGCCAGCGCCGCCTCAATCTGCCGCGCACGCGAGACTGCCGTACGTGGCAACCAGTTCAGTGCACGCAAATGATCAATCACTGCACCGCGGATACGTGGCGTTGCAAACGCCTCAAAGCGCACTCCACGCGCAGGATCGAAGCGATCAACTGCATTAATCAGTCCAATCGTCCCATAGCTCAGCAGGTCATCCATTTCCAGGAGACTGGTCGGTGGTATACCCAGCCGTCCGACGACAAAACGCACCAGGGGCGCATACTCAGTTATCAGCTCATCACGTAGCTTCTGCTGCCTGGTCTCCACGAACTGCATCCAGATATCGCTTAACACTGCTGCACTCATACCACGACACTCCTTTCGGCATCTCACGATCCCCCCGCTCCATTGCACAAGTAGAGTGTAGTGGAATAGCAAGCACAGCGGTATTGTCACAGGTCCCTTATTTTGTGAACAGAAGTCCTCTTCCACATAGACACTACTTTTTTTCCGTCACGCGTCGATAAAGAATGGTAGAAAACAAACGGCAGGGTGAGAAGCAAATAAACCCCTACGACACCTTATGCAAGGAGAAACATGATGCAGAACCCACACCAATCGTCCCCAGGTGGTCAGGCAGAGCCGAACAATCAGTTGGCACACCTTCTCGAAACAACGCTCTTCCCAACCGAGCTAGTAGAAGACCAACAACTGATAGAGCGCCTCCTTGACACCGGCTTTGATTGGGAAGAAGCAAGCAAACTCATTTATTTGCGTGAGCATCTTTACGAAAACAAGGAGATACGCCAACGCGTAGCTGAAGACAGTCGTATGCATTTCGTGCGTTGGCTATATGAGCATGGGGAAATTGGGGAAGATTAGTGCTTGTCACATCTAACGGGATATGCTATACTTCACCGCGGAGAGATGTCAGAGTGGTCGAATGTGCCGCTCTCGAAAAGCGGTAGGGTGAATAGCCCTCGTGGGTTCGAATCCCACTCTCTCCGCCTCAACCTGGAGGAGTCTCATAGTGGCCTAGTGAGCACGACTGGAAATCGTGTAAGGTGAATAGCCTTCGTGGGTTCGAATCCCACCTCCTCCGCTCTTTCGCTGAACCCGCTTCTGGCCTGGGTCGCATGAAATAGCTCATCCATTATACAGCAAAACTGACAGCAAAACCGAAAAACTTCAGTGGACGCACTCCGCGAACGACAACCTTACCGATGCTGGGAAGGCAACAGGTGGGGAAAAGTAAAAGGGGCCTTTTTTAGAAATTCCTTAGAACAGTTTATAGCAGAGACATTGTCGCTAGAATTTCTTGACGCAGGCTATAGAATTACCGTACAATAATGAAATATTCCAAATTAGTTTTGCCACTGTACCTGATGGAGGATTGAGCAAGAACATACGACGATGCATGATCGTTTGATGCGATTAGAGAGATGCGGTGGTTGTGAGAGGAAAATAACGTGCAGCATGCAATTGGAGAGTACATCCGGCAGATGCGCCGCCAGCGAAGCCTCACCCAGACGGACCTGGGTGGCGAGCGCTTCTCAAAATCATATGTGAGTGCCGTGGAACGAGACAAGATCGTGCCATCTCGTGAGGCTTTGCTTTTCTTTGCTGAACAGCTTGAGCAGCCTGTTGATTACTTTGAGCAGCTTTTTCAGCAATCAGAGCAAATGAGGCAGATTTCTCCATATCCTACAGGACCCCACTTCTACAATAAGAACGATCCCGGAGAGCAAGATGAGGTAATGGCGTTACTGGATCTCGTGCTTGAGGGAAGGGAGCTCCGTCATACCCCACTATCACAGGAGATTACCACTTTCCCTCAGGATATGATGATAAGCCTTCCTTTGCAGGTGCAGGCACGCTACTATTTCTTGAAAGGTTTGATTGCGCAAGAAGATGGCGACCTTGAAAGCGCCCGCCAGGCCCTTGAAAGCGCTCTGGCGTTCTCGTCCGAGAAGCATCAGCCTGCTATCCTCGATACCCTGGGCGTCAATCACTACCTGACACAGACATACCAGACCGCTTTAGGCTACCACATACGCGCATTACGCATACTGGATCGGGGCGTTGCTAATGGAAAAACTCCTGCCTTGCGTTTAAATGTGGAGTTGCACTGCGGAAATGCTTATCGCGCACTGGGGGCAAATGCAATTGCCTGTGAGCATTATGAACGTGCGCGCCAGTATCTACGCTCATCACATAATATGAAAGTGGCCGGGCAGGTATATCTGGGACTGGGCTACTGTACATACGCTTCCCTTTATCAAGAAGGTGTACCGTCACATAATGCAGCGGAGAGACTGTCTTCTGAAGAGAAGGAACGCCTGTTTCAGCGTGCTGTTAGCTTTTTCTTGCAAAGCCGTACAATCTATCAGGTCAGCAGCGATCGTATGGGGGAGGCCAATGCACGCCTTTTGCATGCCATGGTCTTGCTCGACTTCTGCAATTTGCGACGACAGATAGCCCTGGAGCGTGCGCAAGGCGCAAAAACGGTTGTGCCAATGCAATGTGGCTCTCTACTGGACGAGGCGGAGGAACAATGCCGCCAGATCCTGGTGCCCTGGAGTGAAGTGTCTTCTGAGGCCAGTTCCCCTTCTCCTGAGCTAGAGGTTGTACTGTATGCCGCGCTGTCCTACCTTGTAAGGGTGTTGGTACAACGTGCTGCCGTAGCCCGCCTGGAGGGTTATAGCGATACTGCCATACGTGAGCGCTCTCGTGCCGCTCATCTTTGCCAGCTAGTATTGAATACGCTCACCACGCGGGAAATCCCCTGGTCCTTGATACAAGATGCAGTCCACCTGCCAGAAGATCCTGCGGCATACAGTTTTCAGGCTCTACCCCGCCTGCCCGACCTTGCTGAAAGTACATCATTCCGCGCTCTGATGAGCCTGACTGAAGTCTACTTTGCAGCCGCAGAAGTGGCCGAGGAATTGGGACGAACAGCAACGACTTCTACGTTTGCTTATGATAGCTATGTATGTGCCAATCAGTGCTTCCAGGCATCACTGAATATGGAACGTCAGATCATTCCATCTAAAGAATATGATCTCAGCTACCTCACACGTAGCTACCAGCGCTGTATCGCTATTCTGGAGGAACGCATTCATGTAGCTCCCGCTATGGTCGAAGAAACTTATCAAATCATGCTGGCTATCCTCAAAGATGGCCTTTCCTATCTCCAATATCCCACCAGGTTTTGCACTTAACTCTGCACCGTTGTTGCCTTTTCGTCTTTTCGCATATATAATAGTAGAGATGTCATTTTCCATTGACTTCTTCTATTAGTTTCTATCTACTAATTTCGAGATGAAGGAAAGGAGGATATAGTGAGCGAACAGACGCAGAATATAGCACAACAAATATTTGTTCCATTGATTCCTACCAGGCGTATTACGATCAAGTATACGCTGGGGAAGCTCCTTATTACTTCATTAAACAAGCCAGAAGAGGTGTGTGGCGTTGCACGCCGTGTGGGTTATACGGGTAAACAGAGCGACGATCTTGCTACGTACCGCTTAAAGATCCGTGTGGCTGGTATGAAAACCTTTACAACGCTTCCCTCTGTCTTTGTCGTTGATGATGGCATTTTCATAGACTATGAAGAATGGCAGGGGAAACAGCCGAAAAATGGATAATGAAGCAGCAAGTAAAACAGCCAGATCTTTTATGACCTGGCTGTTTTAGGAAGATCCTAGCCAGCTTGCAATTCACCCAGCGTAACATTAACTGTTAGTTGCTGGCTGCCCCGGTAGACATGTACCGATACAGAATTGCCTGGATCTTTGCTTAGCAATGCATCGCTAAGTGTCGATGTGTCAACGACCTGCGTATTGTCAACCTGTACGATAATATCGCCCGCCTGTAAACCAGCGCGATCCGCCGCCCCACCACTCTGTACGGAAACGATCTGCACACCCTGGCTGACTGGCAGGTTGTTCGCCTGTGCCAGTGTAGGATCAACATCCTGGACACTGATGTTCATTGCTGCCCGACCTGTGTGAGCCACCTTGCCTGATTGGATAATCTGGGGTGCGATGAGCTTCACGCGGTTGGATGGAATGGCGAAACCGACGCCGTTGGCCGGAGCATTGAACTCCGGGTCAATCGCGGTCAGTGTGGGAATACCGACGATGTTACCTTGCAGATCTACCAGGGCTCCACCACTATTGCCTGGATTGATGGGAGCATCAGTCTGGATAGCACCCGGCAGGGTCGCGCCTCCCTGTCCCTCGGAAACAGTACGTCCCAGAGCACTCACAATACCATTCGTCACTGTCTGTGTGATGCCCAGCGGATTGCCTATCGCCAGGACATCCGCGCCTACCGCAAGTTTCGATGAGTCACCCAGCGTCGCGACCGCCATGCCCTTTGCAGGCGGCGTAATTTTTATTACCGCAAGATCATCGGCGGGATCAGTTCCGCTAATCTGTGCATCCGCTTTTGTGCCATCATAGAGTGTTACCTGGGCAGTGCGTGCGCCACTGACAACGTGGTTGTTGGTGACAATATAACCACGATTATCGATGATAACGCCCGAGCCGAGCCCGGTACCCTGCTGCGTTGCTATGGTAATCAGTACCACCTCGGGCCGCACCTTGTTAATCACTGCCTCGCGTACCGTACTGATATTGTTGCCCGTTAACGCGGGAACCGTGGCCTGTGGACTTGCTGAGGGCTGCAGTGCCCCGACGGCTGGCGCTGCCGTAGCGTGTCCAACAGCCCAACCTGCTACAAACAACAGAATACCTACAATGAGCGCGGCCAGCCAGAGAATTGACGAACGCCTGGGACGTTGATTTCTGGCCGGTGGATATGGCTGATAAGAGCCACCTTCATTGTTCCGTGCATTTGGATCATACATAATTACAAGCCTCGTTCCGCTCTAAGCAGGCGTGTGTAGATACGCCATGCTCCTTTCTCATGTAATGACGTGTAGGAGTTTGATCTATTCCACGTATATCAGATAAGAAGTTTTCTAGCTATGCCCAGAAATTCCTGTGCTACTCTTGTTCACGCCTGAGCGGATAGGATAGTAGACATATTACCAATTCGGACAACACACACAATCCTCCACTAAGGTAGGGACGAGCTTATGCGCATCCGCAATTATGTCATTTGACAAATAAATCTGGCAATGCTATCGTAGGGACGCGATTTATGTAGGGGCGCGATGGTGTAGGGGCGCGATGGTGTAGGGGCGCGATTGATAAGCCCGAGGAGCGGCTATGAGCGAAGATAAGAACCTGAACCAGTCAAAAATCGACCTCCCAGACCATGTACGTAGAAATAAAGCTATGTGGGAAGCAACAAGCGATACTTATGAACAAAGGCATGCGCAGGCTCTGGAAGGCAAGAACGTCCTGGCCTGGGGAGTCTGGCGCATCCCCGAATCAGAACTCAATGTGCTTGGCGATGTTGCAGGCAAGGATATACTCGAATTGGGCTGTGGCGCGGCTCGCTGGTCTATCGCCCTGGCCCAACTCGGTGCTCGACCCGTGGGTCTTGATATTTCGTCCCAGCAGCTCGCCCACGCCCGCCGCCTGATGGCTGAGGCTGGCATTGACTTTCCCCTGGTCGAAGGCAGCGCCGAAGCCGTAACACTCCCTGATGCCAGCTTCGACATCGTCTTCTGCGACTGGGGTGCGATGACTTTCTGCGATCCCTACCGCACTGTGCCCGAAGCCGCTCGCCTCCTGCGGCCCGGTGGCCTTTTTGCCTTCTCAGACGCCACTCCGATCCAGTTCATCTGTACCGACGTAAAAACGGAGCGCATCGAGCGCCACCTTATCAATGACTACTTCGGCCTGACACGCCTGGAATGGCCCGACTCGACCGACTTCCAACTACCCTACGGGGAATGGATCCGCCTCTTTCGGCGCAACCATTTCATTATAGAGGACCTGATCGAAACGCGTCCCGCTCCCGGCGCCGGCAGCTCATATCGTAGCGAAGAAGAGAACGAATGGGCGCGCCACTGGCCCATGGAAAATATCTGGAAACTACGTAAAGAGCGCGTATAATATGTTAATGCCTGCTGGAGAGAACATCTGGCAGGCAAGGAGAAATTAGCTAGCAAGGAAGACAGAATACATGACACGTGCAATGGTCATTATTGCAGGTACCGACCTTTTCCACGACCTGATTAACGGTGGACTCGCACTCCAGAAAACGCTCATCGACGCAGACATCTCGATCCGGTTAACCACAGGTATGCAGCGCTTTCACAACCCACAGCAGGCAACCGCCAGTACCAGCGTCTACATAACCTACACACATGGTCAGTATATGACACATGCGAATCAGCAGGCGCTGGCACACAGCATAAAAGAAGAGGGCAAGGGTCTGATCGTCCTGCACGCCTCCAACGTACTTGCCGACGAAATGGAGTCTTTCGAGCAGTACCAGACTTGGTTCAACCTCATTGGCAGCCGTTTTCAGAGGCATGCCGCATTCACTCGTCTCTCCATTCACATCCAGCACGAACACCCCATCACCGCTGGTATTACCGACTTCGAGATTGACGACGAACCATACGAAATCGAACTCTTCGATCCATCTGCACAGATCCTGGCAACCCGCGTAACGCAAGACGGCGCTCATCCCTCCTTATACATTCGCGAACAGGGTCGAGGCCGTATCTGTTATCTCGCCCTGGGTCACGATATGAGAGCATGGGGCCACCCCTCGTTCAGAAAATTGCTGGTGCAGGCAGTATCCTGGGCCGCGCATTCGTAGAGATACTATTTACTGTGTCAGACCAAAAAAGAAGGAGGTGAGGTGCTCTATTTTTCCAGGATGGGTCTAACGGGAAGCTTGAACACTTTGAAGTGTTCAATGTTCTTCTTGTAGGTACGTAGGAACAGGCGTTGGCACTTGTCTGCATCGGATAGGCGCTCAAGGCTATCAATATCTGTTTCATCTTGCACCTCCTGGTCCAGGGCTTCATTGTCAATCAATGTGTAGTAGACATAGGGAAGTCCTGTACTCTGAGCAGCAAAGACTGCTAAGGCAGCCATAGACTTACGTCCACCCGTTAGCGCAAGGTCAATTTTCCAGGTAGTGTGCTTTCTCTGCAGTCCCTGAATAATCTCTTGCAACTTAGTGCGATAAACCCTACAATCTCCTTCGTTCTCGATGTCCTCTAGATCCGCTATAGGCTCTAGATGATAATCAATTCCAGCTTTCTTTCTTTTTTCACGCTCTTTATTTTCATGCTTGAACGAGGCTTCGAGCAGTCTTACTCCATTGAGAACCTCTTCGGCCTGTCCAGGATAGACGAGGATAATATCGTGGATTTTCCGCCCTTGATTGGTTAATAAAGTGTACAATTGCGTTGCGATCATAGGACGTATACCCAGCGGTACTACCAGGATACTATCGCCGCTCTCAATAAACAAATCTTGTATCGGATAGGTTGGCTTTAACCAAGAACTCACAGCAAGATCGGCCAGTTCGTCATCTGTTTGTGAGTACCCATCATCTTTGTATGCCAATCCAGAAATGATGAGTGTATCAACCTTTGATTTTGAGTTGTTACTGATATCATTCGGCTCAGTATGGAAAAATATACGCTCTCGCACATCGCCTTGTCCCTGTTTAAAAAAATGGAAGGTGATATCTTTTCCATCTATTTTTCTTGTTATTGTACTGTGTAATCCCGGTAACACTTCTTCAAGAGAGTGCAATCGTTTGAAATCTTTTTCGAGTTCTTTTACTCTTTTATCATCAAACCTGATTTTTTCCAGGTAGTAATCTTTAACCGCCTGGGTTACTCTTACATCCAGAAGGGCTGGTGCATTTATCATCGAGTGCATCAGCTGTATTCCCTCAGCTTTATCGGGGTTTTCTAGCCATAACTTCTGCAATTCTTCTGACCCAGGCTTCAAAATCTTTTCCAGCTCTATGGCGCTAATTTTGAGTCCATCTTCAAAAGGAATGTCAATCAGGCTCATGGAGGACGGGGTCAATAAAGATGCACGTTTCTTCTCACTGAGGTTCCATAGCATATCAGCCGTAATAGCATTGTTTTCTTCTTCACTGTCTAGAAGATGATAAAGCTTTTTGACACATGGGCGGAATGGAGCCACGAGCGCCATCATGGCCGACAAATTTTTACGCCCGCCTGCTAGCGAGAGATAGACGTTATATCCTCTAATTTGGTAATTGTAGAGCACTCCTAAAAGTTCATTGAGGAAGATGAAGGCTTCTCGTTCATTGTGGACATCCTCAAATGGAAGATCCTTTTCTTCTACTTTTTTACCTTGAGATCTTAGAAACTCGTCTATAATCAAGTGACCATAAACTCGTGTGTCGCCTTCTGTATGGAGCACAAATACTTCATCGATTTTTTCGATCTTCCCCTGCTCTGCCTCCTGTTGAAGGAGGTTAAACATCGCTGTTACGACGATGGGATAATCACCTAGTGTTGCTACTAGCACGTTTGCCATGATTCTTGCTCCTTATATGCTATGAATCCAAACACTCTGCCAACTTTGTCCATCCATAAGGAACGAACTAGCTAGGAGTACGGTGCGGTATTGATCTTGTTTCTCTGATTGACTTCTGCTTGTTGGCTTTAAACCAACTCCGTTCCGGGTAGAAGTACTCAATCCCCTTTTCCGGTTTCCATAACCAGATACGATGTAACTCTTGCATGGCCTTCTGAGCAAGATAATAATCGATAGAGCTGGCAATTTTATGGTCAAGCGATTGCATCTTCTCAGCTAGTGCTTGCTTCAATGTCTCTTCATCCCATGTAGTGAAGCCGTGATCTGTGCTTTGTAGTGTGTACCTTTTCGTGTAATCTACCAGCTTTAGCCTGTAGGGGGTAAGGTGGTGGACCGTGCCCAGCCCGAAAGGTTTGCCTCCACCAATCTTATGGCGCATATCCGATTGTAGTCTGATAGCAAGCAGCAAGAGAGCAAATTCATTGGCTTCCAAGTTAGTAAAATCGATGCGACAGAAGAATCGAGAACCATAATCAAGTGGGAGAATATGTTGATTCAGATTATCCAATTCCTCTCTTGTTTCAAGCCCTTGATTCTTATGGTGGAAATAATACTTACGTCCTGCGATATACTCTTGACTTCCCTCTTTTATCAGGTAAAAGGCTTTGTGCCGAGGTTTAGGGGATTGTAGGATAGGTGTATAGATAGAGCCCCACTCATATAAATGAATGTATTTTGGCGGTGCATAAGCGTCGCTAATGTTTACCTTGCCGAGAAATACTTTGTCCTGGTGAAGCATACCAAACATACGACAGGCTATACATAATTGTGTTGGATCGTCGCAATGTCGAAAGTTGGGTAGGATCATTTCTTTGTAATGAACAGTACATCTCTCTTCCCAACCTCCTTTTTTGGATTTATCCGGTTCGTAATCTCCATCAAAGATCGTCAAACAGCCGTTTCCCAACGTCTCAACAACACAGCGTAGCATCCCTTTAAGAGAGATGGCTGGAATAATATAATCTCCCTTTCCATTACGAATAAAGGTAATAGGCTCATCATGATCCTGCTTATTATCTCGTTTGTTGCTCCTCTCCCTGGGTTGGGGAATGAAGATGGGCGTCTCGGCTTCCAGTTCTATTTCGATAAAACCGGAATAAAGCTTCTGCTCATTGCTCTGGCTGGCAAGGTGATGATGCCATATGGGTGTATGGCGCTCTGGTTCTACTTGTTGCCAGTTGATGGGCACAAAGTCGTAAGGATTCATTTTACCCTCCTACTGAAATCAGCTTCTCAAAACGGAAGATGATGAGTTGTCCCGTTTCTCTGTGCACATATTCACGTACCACGATTTGAACCCGTTGTTCTATAGGATAATGCAAGAGACGAGGAATACGTACTTCGGCGAAGACTCCTCGCCTATCGGTCTGCTCACCTCGTCCGCTTTGAGCTTCGTTGAAAGGTGTTCCGAAGAGATAATAACATCGCTCATGCACCTCGCAGCAGGCCAGTTCTTGATCGTGTTTCTGTGTAAGTTGTGGCATGTTGAAACCTTCAGGAGTACCCAGATAGACAACTTCAACTTGTCCATTCTGCCTCTGCCAGCGTAGTTCAAAATCTGGATGAAAGATACGTCCAGTCGTGTAAGGAGCTATATCTGGATGCTTGCCAAACCAATTGAAGTGCAACAGGTGTTTTCGATCCGAACTGTTTATTACATGCTGAGGTTGCATTTCCAACAGAATCAGCGTCTGTTGCGGAAATCTCTGTCTTCCTAGCAACTCTTTCAGGTCATTGACCGTCCCTGTGCGTAGGATATCGTCTATCACCTCTTATCCCCTCCGTGAGATATTGTCTATGAAGATTGCTACTGCTCTCTTTCTTCGATGTGTGACCACCCCCTCATTCGTTGAATGAAGTGTTCGATAGAGTCTGCTTTGAGGTGGCTCAGTGCCTCGTCTTTGAATGAGCGAAAGTTGCGGATACCGCGCGGTTTCTGTTGTACTTCTGCTGAAAGCACTAGCCGATCATCCTCTGTGACACCATAACCGCGTCGTGCTTTACTATCTAGCCAGGCACCCAATCCCCGGAGTTCTTTCCCTGGTTCTTTACTCCCCAACATGCTAATCGTCGTAATTCCTCCGTGGTGCCAGTCGCGCTCTTGATTATCAAAAGATGCCGTGACTTTTCCCAATCCTCGTGAGCGCCCAGAGCCAATATAAATCAGTTGATCTTCCATGTCCTGTATGACAATAAAAAGCATACCAAGCTGCCAGATCTCGAAATTGCGCAGGTGGATGGTCGTTTCAAATGTGACTCCCGTTGTGATAACTTCCATCTCGAACTTTGCGCCGTGACTTGTGCCTCCCGTAAGCCGATCGATGCCAATGCCATCGCGTCGCTCCGTTTTTTGACTGATATGCTCATCGCCTGCACTATCAACCAAGTGCGCATCACTGATGGCGATGCGTCCAATAAAAGAGGTTGAACCGAAAAGGCGACAGGCTGGGCACGACTCCTTGTAAATTTCTGACGTACTCAATTCTCTCTTCTGCTTGCCCGATTCATCTCCTTTAAGGCGTTCAAAACGATCACCACAGGAGTAGCGGTAATCACTCAACGCTTCGGTTTTTAGTTGCCGTTCCTCTTTGCTCTGTGACACGTCGTCGCGCAGGCGAAGAAAAGGGTTGCACACTACCTGAGGCTGCAAGCTACAAATGACCTTTTCGATATGACTGCGAAAGACTCCCTTTAACGAGCTTCCGGGAAGATAGAGTTCGGGTCGACCATAACGATAAGTGACCACTGGGGTCATGTTAGCACCATGCACGGTGTCATAGCCGGATTTGATGAGGAGCGGTCCTTCTGCTTTGATACGCAAAACACAGTGGGCTTCGTTTACCAGCTTTTTTAGCATTATACTTGCTCCTCTACTGAATCACGCGGAAAAATCTCGTTGATATGATCGTCGACGAATTTTTGTCCCGGGATCTCCTGCGTATACCTCGTTTCGTCTCGTTTGAGCAGGTAATTCTGCCATTGCTGCCTCCGTTTCTGTTCGTCTTTCTCATCTAGCTCCAAAGAATACACGCTCAGTTCCCTAATGATGCAAGCCCCCAGACCGCGTGAGCGCTTTCCTCCAATTGCACCGAAGCCATTCATAAAATCGTTCAGACCCAGGCTGAGAATTTGCCGGTCTTCCAGGGTGGCATTCTCTAGTGCGATGGTCAGCCGAAATGCAGTGCTCGCAGGCACGACTTCAAAATCATATTTGCCCCCATCCTTCGCGTTCTCGCTATCGCGGTCGATGGCCACCCCATCCCGTATCTCGATCGCTCCACCCCACTCGTTTTCTACCAGAAAAAGATCATGGACGGTCATACGCGCAGCAGCGAATGGAGAACCAAAGAGCTGACATGTATGGCACAATTTTTCACGCTCCTCCTTTCGAATCTGCTCGGCATTGCCCGGTTGCTGGCGAATCTTTTTCCCTATTTCTTCAACGCGTGCCGTTGGGCACTCGGCACCTGCTCTATTACCCGCTTCGATGAGCATATCCCGCTTCATCAACCCACAACTACGAAGCCGGGAGTCGACGCGAAGGCTGGGAATAAGTTTTTCGATGCTGCTCCGCAATGCGCCCTTAAAACTGGAACCTGGGATAAATGGTTCCTGATCTGATGTGAGCACGATAGGACTGTTACTGTGGCTCAGTGTAAACTTGCCTCCCCCTATGTGAAGGGCAGTCTGCATCTCCAAATGACCCTTGAAGAGATAGCGGTTAGCGATCTCGTAGCGCTGAGGCTTACTTTGGACGTTCATTGTATCTCCTCTGCTCTGTTGTATGGAATCCTCTCTGTAAATTCTTTCCGTTCTTTTCTTTCTTGTTTTCCGCTTCCTTGACTTTTCTTTCCGCCTCAAGGGCGCTGTTTTCAGCCGCCAAGTGCTGAATAAACTCGCGTGCTACAAGAAGATAAGCCTCTTCTCTATTACTACTGGTAAAATCTTCTGCCTGTTCCTGGAGTGAGAGGTGAAGCTCCTTTTCTGCAAGCTGGGCCAGAATGTCTAACTGGTTTTCAAGCCTCAGATAAAAGTGTTCTATAAAACTTTTATTATGAGGCCACAGGCGCTGTCCCTGCTTGATAATAAATTCTTTGAGGTCGGCATAGCGGTCCGTTTTCGTGATATTAAGCAGTCCATTCAACTGACTCGCTGGAATGGCTCTATGCCCAGGCTCTTTACAAAAGTGTCTCATAAACTGCACCGCCTGTTCATAGAGTTCTTCATCGCTGAGCAGATAGAGTTTCTGAGTCTGGTCTACGTTAAGTGTCACGTCTAGTCCTCTCCTTCTACTTCGCGTGTGACTGCGATGAAAACGGGAATTCTTTGCGAAATTCATACTCTGCAACCATCTGGCGCACAAACTGACGGATTAACTGAAGATAAATTTGCTGTTTTTGCCGCCGCTCTTTATCGCTAGTACCCTCGATATGGAGTCGCTTTGCTATATTGGCCTGCTCTTGCTGAAGCTCCTGCAGTTCTTTCAATAACCTGCCGCCTAGGCCCATCGCTGGTTGCTGTTCTTTTTGAGTATCAGGCTTTGACTTAGCATAACCTGATGGCTCTTTGCGCCAGTCCTCAATGCGCGCCATCTGTTTTTTGATATAGTCAAAAATATCTGTGTATTTAAGTGCTGTATTGGCAATATTTTCCAGTTGCGTGAGCTGCGCGTGACGATCCTTGCCTAGAACTTCGACCGCAAGCTGCCCAAGTTGTACGGCTTTGTTATAAAATGCTTCTGCCTGATCATTGACTTCGCGAATGACCTGCATATCTTTTGTTAACATAGCTTTGTCTCCCGGTGAAATGGATCTGAGATACAAAGGTGTCCGAAGCCTTCCGCCTTGCGGCTTCCCATTCCGTTCTCTTCAAGCTCGAAGAGTGCCTGGAGTAAAGAATTATCGTGGCCTTCTTTCTCTAAAGAAGCAAAGAGAAATACCGAACCGGTGTCTATTGCATACTCGTGAGGTCGTGGCGTGCTCCAGAGGTCATTCCATCCCATCACACGCTGTAGGCCCCCTGTTTTGTGAATGAGCTTCAATGCTGGTATTTTTGTGAGTTCTGCCAATGTCTCCCCATCGATAACTCCACGATAGCGGAGCAACTTATCACGTAGAATCAACGGTGCGTGCAACGTGATTGCAAAATAGAAAGGAGCTAGATTGTCGATATTGACACGCTTGCGCAGTTCATTATCGAAAAGCTGTAAGCGCTCTTTGAATACCTCAAATCGTTCTTCTCTGCTGTCCTTTTCGTTTTCGATCTCGCCTATCTCAATCCTGACGTTGCCTGTTCCCCTGCTACGCCCTGTTCCAATACGGAGTATTTCTTCGTGATCGATTTTTTTAATGGCTTGTTGCAATATTTCCACCAATCCGTCATGAGTGATTTTTACCTTGCCCCAGAATTGCATATCCTCTTCAAGCACTTCGCGGCTATAGAGGATGTCTTCTTGCACCGTGCCTGACTCGCGATTTATGCCAGTATGTGTTTGCACGCGCTTATGAGTCAGACTGCTGATCATCTGATGTTGCCTGGAACGATGATTGCGATAGTATCCATCGAAGTAATCCATTGCCGCGTGACATTCTGGACATTCCCTGTGTTGATGCAGTGCTCTCGCAGAGTTCCCTAATGCAAATATGGCCCAATCAAACAGCGTGTCACGTACTCCATGTCTTTCCTCGGGACCACGATCATTTTTGAATCTATGACGAAATCCTGGGAAGCGCTTGCATGTCTGCGCGGTTTTTGGTACTGGATAGACAGGTAATACAGAGTCACTCATACTTTTATCTGTGAAAAGTGCCGGATAGAGGTTCGGATAATAGACATTCTCTTGCAAGAATAAGTTCTCGAACTCTGCATCGACATCTTTACCTCGCGCTAATGCTCGATGCGCCGCCGCCAGGCTACCAGCGAATGTTGTGCCACTCACAAAATGAGCGGTCATCACTCCTCCCGGTGCGTGATCAGAGCGCATTGCCAGGGGGGACAGTGCCAGCAACTTGCAATAGAGATACTTCATACCCCGCTCCTTCTATGACTGAGGATACTTCGTGAGTGTACTCAGATGCTCCAACCAATCCATCCATTGTTTTTCCTTGTAAACAGTCCCATTTATTTTGATTGTCTTGATCTCACAACTACATTGACCCTTCCCTGTGGATTTATTTCCTCCAAGCCGCTCCAGCATCTGTAAACCTGCTATCAGGAGGAGGAGTGAGTAGGTCGGGCTATCATCTGAGTCACTGTTTCTCTCGTGAGAAGACTGCTCTGTTGAGGTACATTCCAGCCAGCCGCTGATAGAACCCTCGAAAATGAGATTCCTTATCCCGAATTCGCTTGTATAGAGTGCTCCACGCGTGGCTGTACGGGTGAGCCGATCGATTCTGACCTGCGTGTATGTATCTACCTGTAAGCTCTTGTACTTGCCCTTGCGTTCTTCGACGGGACCTCCAACCTGGTCATATTGATGCCTTGCCTCATTGCTCTGGCTGGCGTGATTAAAGCAAAGATGCCCTGGAGAGAGATGTGAACCGAAAATGCGCGTGATCATGGTTGGCGTCTTCCCCCACTCGTGCACAACTGCATCCGTGTCGTGCGGACTGGCAATACGTTGCCTCGCCTCCCGGCCTGGACTGTAGAGTCGGGCGAGTTGCTCACACAGTTCTCTTGTAGCGCCTTTTATAGTTGAGCCTGGCACATAAAGATAGCCCTCACGGTTACGTGTGACAGTACGATCAATCAATCCAGCACGTATTCCTGTACCGCAGTGGAATGGCGTGTGAAACGTCAGGGTATAATTGATCTTCACCCGGTCAGACTTCAACATTACTCTCCTCCTCTCGACTTACAAGATCATAGAGTTCGACGAGATCCAGCAGTGGGGTACTATACATGTCTTCCCCATCCGCAAACCAGGGAAACGTGACTCTAGGAAATTTTAAGGACGAGTCCTTCTCACTCTGATAGAGTTCATGACCCGCAAAGCCATAGACCTTCTGTACGACATAATGACGTTGTTCATCTTGCCAGTTACGAAGTACAGCTAGCCCATCTTCTACGGAAGTGGTGAGATTTTTTTTGAGCACAGCTTCGCGTAACTGGTGCAATTTTGTGCGATTTAGTCCCTGTTGATGTCCTTCGCGGATAGCTTTTAGTAGAGATTCAAGGCACTCAATGGTATAGGGACGCAATGTAGCATAGAAGCTCCCTGTTTTAATTTTTTTCCCTGCTTCTTCCTTCACACATAGAGCATTATAAGTATCCTGAAAACTTGGACTGGTGTTTCCTGTAATCGTCACAAAATTGATGCGCGTTTCTCCATATTCTGTTGCGTGGGGTCTCGATGCGTGTGTCCCCTCCTTCTTCGCAAACCTGAGTGTATCCTCTGCGAGTTCTAGTAAAGGCCCAAAAGGATATTTAACGGGTGCCAGCACAACACCCACTGAAAGTGTGCAATGTTTCCTCTCATCTTCCGGAAATTGCTCTTTTGTCTTTTCATGGAACTTCCTGGCGATTGTCAATGCGACGTCAAGCGCAACAGTGGCAGGGGTCACCATCACTACGTCGTCACCGCCTAGAAGCAAGATATCAAATGGAAACAACGGATGCTCATTTATATCCGTTTCCAGATCACCTTCTCTGGCGTGATCTTTGATTTTCAAGTGTGTCTTGATCGCCGTGCATACTGCTTCATAAATTGCCTTATCAACGTTTCGGGCAAAACCATAATAGTCTTCTAATATGTTACAGATCTCCAGCTTCTTGCCCATTCCATTGGCATCAGCATAGATCAGTCCCATATACTCCTTCTCTCCTTTGAAGTTGCGAAAGACATTGAAATCAGCAGGACGTTCGGTGTTATCTGGTATGTCGTAACCGTCGTTGCTCAAGCTGTTAATGACTTTGTACCATAGAGGACTATCGATAGATGCTTTGTTGCCTTTCAGAAATTCTTTAATATCAGTTTTTATCTTAATATCTTCATCACGTTTGCCTAGGCAACTTCTACAGTACAGCGACTTCTGTTCACCAGGATCACGCGTATTCAGGTCTTTGCCCGTTGCGTACTCAATTCCGCATGCATCGCATTGCCGCATAAAGGCATGGGTGGGTAACGTGATGAAATCGGGTGGGCTATCTTTTTCCTTGCGCAGGTGATAATGCAGCAGCGTAAACTCATCTTCTAGAGGCATCTTCCAGACGTTTTCTCCAGGTCCGTTGTGTAGAATTTCCTGTTTGGCGAAGGTAATTGATGCGCCTCCATGAGTGAGTTCGCTATACCTTTTTTGTACCATTCGCCCAAAGTCTTCGACTTTATTGGTATCAACCTCAAACAGACCTGAGCCACCATGCGTATATACTGGTTTTGCCTGGATAGTCTCATCTTGCCCCAGTTTGCTCATTTCTATACGGTTCAGTCGGTCAAGTAGAGAACTGGCTCCACGAATCTCTTTCAACTTATCAGTACCAAATACATATCTCTTGATATGATCGGTGTCGAACGCTATCAGTGATTTCCCCATGACGAGTTCATCTCCGACTTCTAACATTTCTATCCCAGTAGGAATTCAACAGTTGCAAAGTATCATAGTGAGGAAGCATTTACATCAGAACTACTTATGAATTCTCTCATAGGTCCTGCTCCCAGGTAACATTGCATGCTGTATACCATCCAGATTTGAAAAGCACATCAGCCTCCTTGCATTACTATATAAGGCGAATCTGCCCCATACCCATTGCTGGTTTGTATCCAATACCGCAAAAAAATGCAAGTTGTGCCAGTAAGTACAATTGCTGTCGTATTGTAAGCTGTTCTTCTTGTGAAGGTTCATCAGAGCCACGTAAGTGATAGAGACAGGTTCCTATAAAACCTGGCTGTATATGGGTGGTAAATTTTACCTGGTGAGGTTTGAGATCATAATCTACTATAATGATCCCATCGTCCTGGATATATTGCTCGATTGCATCTATTTGAACGATACTAGCAAGTTCAACAGGTGCTAGCTCCTGCCATCGTTTCGCTAATCCTGGAAAGATGTAATGTGGCAATGGTAAACGGGCATGAAAATTTCCGTATGCTTTGTTCTTTGCATTTCCTCGATTGAATGTTGTTAGCGAAGCAAACTCCAGATGCAAGGACTCAGTCCTACGCATTTTAAGTGCCTTTACCTTTTGCACTAAGCCAGTAAAAGAGGTGAAACCCGTCCAGCCAGAACGCTCGTCTTCTGTGATTACCTCTTCTAGCAGAAATAGTTGCTTTCCTATTTGCACGAATGGCGGTTTGACTGTTCCACTTTCCTTGAAGTTGAATTGGGTCAGTGAGCTATAAAACAGCGGAAAGAGGTCGCCGAGTAGCAAGGTGATCCGCACTGTATAGGTCTTTTCCGGATTGACTGGTAGATGTATGTTCCCGCGTTCGGCCTCGCGCAATTTTGATGTAGAGAGCGGAAATTGCAGACTGGAACAGGTAAAGAGACGCCGTTTGTTGCCTTCGTGAAGCCATGTTGCGACATCAGGCGCTACTGATCTCAACCAATCCAACCATGCAGCATGGACTAATTCCCCTGAGAAGGGCATCAGTGTTCCATATTGCAGCGGGCGTAACTTCAATAAAAAGGCATAGAGTCTGGCTGGATTTGTACCAGATGAGATATCCATGAGCAGGTTATATCCTTTCTTCTCAAAGGAAATTATAACTTACCTGAAAACACTTTTAAAGCATATAGGATTTTTTACCTATATTGACTAATTTTATCTTATTAATCAATCTCACCCGGCCCCTCCCTCTCAAAATATCCCGCAAATTTTGTTTGCAGGAAATGATAGTCAAGGTGCTCGTCAGGATCGATATTCCAGGCGTTATGACACAGGCGCAACAGGACCGTCTTGTGGCTATGCACGGTGACTGGCTCGATATTCAACTCGGCGGCTACCTGCTGCGCTTTCAGCCCACGACTGAATGCCTGCAATACTCTGAGCTGACCGAATGTGGTTGCGCGCACTACTGCGGCACACTTTGCCTGCTCCTGGGCGTCTATGCGCGAGCGCTGCACTTCATGAGCAGCCTGGAAGGATTGCGGTTGATTATAAATGTATGCGCCGAGTGAGATGAATGGGCCCCTGATCAGCCTTATTCCTGCATCTATCGGTACGTGCATAATAGTGCCTTCGTCTGCTTGCTCCTGAATCTCCATGGGAGTGTAGAGGTGCCAGATGGTATCGTGATGGTCGAAGTTGAGCGCGGCAACCGAGATGGCGAGCAGCGACATGAGGCGACGCCCGCCGGAAACTGACATGTGAATGTGATGTCCATTACGCTTTAAATCACCGATCAGCTGGTGAATCGTGTCGAGCGTACCGTCAGCGTGGCGATCGTCAATAATGTCGTCAAGCGGCTCTCCGTCGAGGGAGAGCACCTGTGAGCGAAAACCGATTGCACGATCAGCTACTTTGTAATAGTTATCGGCAAGCTCCGCTCTAAGCAGGCGCAGTGAGTTTTGTAAACGTGGATCAGCAGGTCTGGGGTGAATAACAATAACTTCCTCGATATTGAAACCCTTACTGAGAAGCAGGTCAAGCGTAAATGTGACGATCTGCGGTTGCCCTCCCAGGGTCGCCAGGAGTATCTGCGTGCGATTGGACATGATTGTGCTCCATCTTCTCAAGCCTGACAGACAGCGCCTTACTTACCTTCTACTATAAGAGACGCTATTTTTCATGTTCTCTAAAATCGCAACTCGCTTATACTCCTGTATCAGGTCGTCACATTGCTTAATCTCCTGTCCCGGCATTGTCTTCCAGTTCATGCGGTCTGCGAAAGAAATATGCGTCGATCAGTCGTGCACCCTTCGTGTCGGCTTTACTGAGATCTACATCGCTGAGATCGGCCTCGCCAAAATTAGCGCCGTGCAGGATTGCTCCACTGAGATCGGCTCCCGTAAGCACTGCTCCATACAGGTCGGCATCGGTGAGATCAGCATCGGTGAGGATGGCCGACCTGAGATCTACTTCGCTAATAATTGCGGCTCTTAGTGTTGCCTGGTTGAGGTCGGCGTTGCTGAGATTGGCTTTGTTGAGGATGGCCCTGCTGAAATCAGCCTTGCTCAACAAAGCTTCCATAAGATTTGCTCCACTGAGATCGGCGTCGTTCAGGCGCGTGCGGCTGAGGTTGATACGTGGTAACTGTGCTCCCTTGAGGTCCGCGCCGGACAGGTCCGGCTGGATCTCGTGGTGTATCTGCCTCCATTCGTTCCAGCTATCTACACCCTGCTTGAGCATCGTAAGATGTTGCTGATCTGCCATCACTTTTTTCCCTCGCGCTCGCTATTGATTATGTGGGTGCATCGCATGGAATGCATACACATTGCCGTCATCTGACCCCACATACACTACCCCTTCGACGATCCGTGGTGAAGATACTATACCACCTCCTGTGACGTACCTGCGTAGCTCCTTGCCGGTTCTAGCGTCCAGCGCGTATAGATTATGATCGTGCGAGCCCACATACACAACTCCATCGGCGACGACTGGCGACGAATCGATCTCTCCACCAGCGCTGAACTGCCAGCGCTCATTACCCGTCTGAGCATCAAGAGCATACAGTCTGTGATCATGCGACCCCACATAAACCAGTCCTTCAGCGACCGCGGGCGATGAGTCGATAGCATCTCCTGCCGTAAAACTCCAGAACTCCAGACCCGTCTCAGTATCAATAGCATACAGCTTATGGTCTCTTGATCCGACGTAGATCACCCCCTCAGCAACCCTGGGCGACGAATAAATGCCACCCCCACTCGTAAACTGCCATACTTCCTTGCCCGTCATCGCGTCCAGTGCATACAGTCTGGCATCCTGTGAACCGATATAGACAATCCCATCTTCAACTGCGGGCGTCGCGTTGATGACTCCACCAGTTGTAAATGACCAGAATTCCTCTCCACTGTTTACGTCGAGTGCGTAGAGCCGGTTGTCGTGCGAGCCCAGGTAGATCGTGCCGTTGGCGATGGTGAGCGAGGAGTGAATGCTTCCTCCGGTCTCATGACCCCATAGAAACGCACCCGTACTGCCGCTGATCGCGTAGAGCGTGGCATCGGTCGAGCCGAAGTAGACAACTTCGTCAAAGACGACCGGTGATGAGTTAATGCTGCCCCTGGTGACATAGTTCCATTGCTCGGTGCCTGTGGCGATATCCAGGGCATACAGACGGTGATCATGCGAGCCAATGTAGACAAAGCCATCGGCTACGGCTGGCGTAGATTGAATCTTCCCCTGCGTTGTGTAGCTCCACAACCTGCCACTGCTAAACGCATAGACGTTGTAGTCGTGCGAGGTGACGTAAACCATCCCGGCGGCAACTGCAGGCGTGGATTCAATAATGTCTCGCGCTGTATAGTTCCAGAGTAGATCACCTGTCAAAGCTGTAAAAGCATAGATCTTGTGGTCCTCCGAGCCGATATAGACAATCTCGTCAACAACCAGCGGCGCGGCGCTGATACCTGCTCCTGTACGGTAGCTCCATAACTGCTCACCTGTAGTTGCATTGAGCGCGTAAAAAATGCGATCCTGCGAACCGATGTAGACCGTATTCCTGTCAAAGGCGGGCGATGACAGGATTTTATCGCCTGTTGTGAAGTTCCAGCGCTGTTCTCCTGTCTCTATGTCGATGGCATAAACTTTGTGGTCCTGTGATCCTACATAAACGATGCCATCACCGACTACTGCCGCCGAACTGATACGTCCTGCTGTGGCGAAACTCCACACCCTGGCTCCATTTGTACCGTCGATGGCATAGACCTGCTGATCCCATGCACCGAAATAGAGGATGCCGTTGTCAAGCGTGAGGGGAGCCTGGATGCCAGCTCCAACAGTATGATGCCACAGTTTGCCCCCTGTAGTCGTATCGAGGGCGTAGAGGTTGTGGTCGGTTGATGCCACAAAAACAGTGTCGCCAGTTGCTACAGGTGTGGACTCAATAGCGTCGCCTGTGGCGAAACTCCACAATAGAGTGCCAGTATGGGCTTCGAGCGCATATAGTTTACCATCAAACGAGGCGACATAGACGGTATCGTTAGCAAATGCTGGCGTAGCAAAAATACTGCCTTCAGTCGTATAGCTCCATACCTGCTTGCCTGTTTTTGCATCAAGAGCGTACAGGGTATGATCGCGCGAGCCGATATAGACCAGATCATCGGCAATCAGCGGAGAAGCCTTGATCGGTCCCTTACTTTCAAAAGTCCAGTCCAGTCGCAAGCCTGGCACATTTACGGGATAAATAACTCCGTTGTTCGGAATGTTCTCTACCATATGACGCTCCTCCTAATACTTGAATACGTTCAAATTCATCAGGTTATATCATCTGACACTCTGTAGTCGCCGCACTGACCCGTAGTGGCAGGCCTTGCGTCTGCCGAGTGCGTGGGCCTGGTGGGTGGACCGAGGCAGTGCAGGCCACCCGGCAGACGCAAGGCCTGCCACTACGGGTCAAGGTGGCCCCATCTGCTACGTACAAAGAAAAACACGACAAGAAGCCGAAAAAAGTTTCTTTCCCCATTACCGCTGGAGCATCTAACAGGCTCATAGTAACAACGACCTGCCGGTAATGATATGCTACTGACTGCATAGTTCCAGACCATATGCGATAGCGAAATGAAGAAAATCAAGTGTTTCCCTTAGATCGTCTTCTGCATGCTGTTGTCGCCAGATCAAGGCTCTTTTAATGATCGGTTGCCACTCAGGGCCAAGTGCCTGGCATGCCCAGGCAGCAGCTTCAGGTTTAGAGACGATGGTACCCTGCTTCAAGGTGTACAATGCCCGGCATAGGGTCAGTACGGCAAATGCTTGATAGTCACGTGGACGTAACCATGCTGGACCAGAAAGCTGGGCTTGCCAGAAGATGCGTAGTTTTTCACATACAGCCTCTCGCAACGCGGATGGAGGAATGGGATCAATCAATTCTTTGGGAGATGGTCCCCATACAATGATGCCGTGTTCGCGTACGATAAAGCGTTCAATGACCCAGTGGCTTTCATGGTGACCGACGTGAAATTCCCAATCGACTCCAATCGTTGGATGGGAAGCATTGTGAGGGTCATAACGCCTGAGTGCTACACGTGGAATGTAGGAACCTTCCAACCGGGTGGCATAAGGTAGCCCACTTGAGGCAATACTGGCGTGCATATCTCGCAGTTCTTCCAGCGTCGTGCCAGAGAGATCTTCCGTTGTTACGACCAGAAAGTCAATATCACTGGACGCAGGGTCAAAATCTCCCAACGAGAGCGAGCCGTACAGGTAAAAGCCAACCAGCTTTTCACGCAGGATCATTTGCACTCTGGTAAGCAATGTGAGAAGAAGTATATTGACTTCGCTATATGGTGTAGGACCTGCATGCTCTGTTGAAGTCAATCCAGCAATCCTCCTACCCGTAGAGGCATGCCTTGCGTGTGCCGAGTGGCTCGGGAGGACTTCCCTCCCGCTCAACAGAGTTGCTTGCCACCCCACCCGGCACACGCAAGGCATGCCTCTACGAGAACTTTTCAATGGCCCTGTCCTCCTCTTTCAAAATATGCGTATGTTTTAAAAAGTATGGACAAATATAGCCAAATATGGACTTTTATTCCAGATTTCCTAGAGGATACGAATGTTGTTCAACAAGCAAGCAATAACCGCATTACTAAGCAAGTTTGATGATGCGGTTATTGCTTTCATCGATCCTCTTGGTCGTCTTCAGGATGATATTCAAGCAAGCGTTCTAATTCTGATTGCTTGTAATATACATTTCGTGTAATACCACGCCTGTATCTTGTAATACGTCCTTGTTCGGCATACCTCTCAAGAGTCCGACGTGTTACGCCTAGAAAATCACACGCTTCTTTTGTTGTTAGGTATCTCTCGTTTCCCTCTTTCTGTGTCACTTATTTTCTTACAAGACAATTTGCTTATATTCTAACAGTGGTTTTAATTCCGACTGCTTAAAAAACACATCTCGCTTGATACCACGCCGATACTTTGTAATATGTCCTTGATCTATATATTTATAGAGGGTTCGGCGCGAAAGCCCTAAATAATCGCAAGCTTCTTTTATACTCAGGTATCTTTCTGTATCAGAAGAAACTTCTTGTTGTTGTGGCATCTGCGCCAGTTTGTAAGTTGGAGTAGAACGAGTTTGTCCTCCAGAGTGAATGTTAACTAGCTGATCTGCGTACACCATGTTTATCAAGACCCACTCGTAGATATAGGCATCTAACTCTATATCGGTCTCAAACACAATGTTTTTCTTAACTTGCTTGCCCTGTTCCCAGATAGTACGAATAACCTGGCATTTCTCCAAATTAAGATACCGTGACTTGATTGCTTCATCAGAACGACAAGCATCATGTTCATGGCGATCTATACGGTCATCTTGTCCCTTCCCGACATAAAATACAATATCATCAGGATAGGCTAACGTATAGACATAGTACTTCTTTTGTTGCTCAACTGAAGGTGCTACAATTCTCGTTGCTGGCATAGAAAGCTATTTCCTTTCCGTGCCGGTGCTAGATGGACAGTTTCTACCTGTCCATTACACCTTAAACTAATCTTCCTGCTTTTGGTCGCCTTGCTGCTGCTCTAATTTCCTAATATAGTCCTCAATAGCTTCACGGCGAAATCTCCATCTTCCACCAATTTTGAAACCAGGGAGTTCACCTCTATTGGCAAGTCGTTTAACTGTCTGCTTGTTAAGCTTTAGAAGCTTTGCCACTTCATCAGCATCAAGAATATCATCTGCCATGAGCCACATACGGGCCTCCTTCCTATGGTTTAGCTACCAAATAGTACCATAGGCAAGTGTGTTCTGGCAATCGATATTAAAAAATATCAGAAAGTATTGACAAATACCAGTTTATCGTTTATACTCACAGATGTCAAGGGTAAAGAGCAACTTGAAGTTGAAACTTGTAATGTGTTTATTATCAAATGTCGTATAGTTATGAGTAGTACTACTACATATCTTACAGGAAAATCCAAATAATCGCAATACTGTAGTAGTCTATCTATAACAAATTGCTGGCAAACGTGTTGTCCCACGTCGCCAGCGGTGAGAGTCCGACCAGTTGTTAAACCCCTGTCTGGACTCGTCACTCGGGATGATACCTGCATGAGGGTCCGATGTCAAGCACGTGCAAAAGGAGGCGCACATTATGTTAGATCAGATGCAGGTCACAACCGTTGTCCCTTCACTGTCCGCTTTACTGGCTCATCCTGAGTTTCAGCAAGGGCTTGCAGATGGGCATGAGTTCTTCTCTGACTTCTATGAAGACGCTCCGCTCTCCGAGGATGAGATGATCGAGGAAGTTGAGGGGAACTTGAGTCGTCGCGCCACTGAACGAGAGAAAAAAATATGTCGTATGTATGGGTGGGAGCCATCCTCGTACTTCTATGGCCTTGGATGCGTAGTTGGGATCATCGACCAGGGACTCACCTACACACGTTAGCACCTTCAGCAATCAGACGAAAGGAGAGCGGCATCATGCAACTGACAGAACAACACGTCATTGATCGAGCCGACCCACGTTTTGCCGTGATTGATGATGCCGCCTTCCAATCGAAGAACCTCTACAATGCGGCTCTCTACGAGATGCGTCAGGCGTTTATCCATCAGGGAAAACGCCTTTTCTACAATCAGCTCGATAAACTGATGCAGTCCCATGAAGCCTACGGAGCGCTTCCTGCCAAAGTGAGCCAGCAGGTCTTGAAGCAACTGGATGAGGCCTGGAATGACTACTTCAAAGCCTGTCAGGCGTATAGAGAAAACCCCTCCAAGTTTAGGGGCCATCCCAAACTGCCCAAATATAAGCACAAAACTGAAGGGCGCAACTTGCTCGTGTACACCATGCAGGCCATCAGTGGGGGACAAACGGGAGGCAAAAAGACGTTGCAGCGTGGCATCATCAAGCCTTCGCAGCTTCCCATCAGTATCCAGACCAGGCAAAACCCGGCCACGCTTGATCAAGTACGCATTGTCCCTCGTAATGGTCATTACGTTGTCGAGATTGTTTACAGCAAGAAACCTGTCCAGGCCAAAGTAGACCCTTCTTTTTGCGTTGCCATTGATCTTGGTGTGACGAATTTAGCGGCGATAACAGCAAACCGAGAGGGCTTTATCCCTCGCCTGGTTAACGGTCGGACGCTCAAAGCCATGAACCAGTGGTACAACAAACGCATGAAAGAGTTAAAGCTGTGCCTTCCCAAAGAAGATCGAGAGCGTGTCACAAAGCAGATGGAGCAGATTACCAACAAGCGGAACCGTCAAGTGAACCACTACCTGCATGCTGCTAGCAAGCGCATGATTGACTTTCTGGTAAAAGAGGGGGTAGGCACGATCATCATTGGGAAAAATCCGCTCTGGAAGCAAGAGGCTGGCATGGGGAAAAGGAACAACCAAAACTTTGTTGCCATTCCTCATGCACGGTTTATTGACATGCTCACGTACAAAGCGTCTCTTGTTGGTATCCAGGTTGAGGTACAGGAAGAGAGCTACACATCAAAAGCGAGCTTTCTTGATCTTGATCCCCTTCCTACCTACAAGCCTGATGATGAGACAGAGTACACCTTTAGCGGGAAGCGGATTGGACGGAGAAACCGCTTATATCGCACAAAAGATGGAAAGATCATCTGTGCCGATGTGAACGGTTCGTACAACATCTTACGGAAACGTAAGCCTGATGCGTTTGCTCATGTAGATGCAAAGGGAATAGCGGCCTATGTAGTTCAGCCCTTACGGTTAGCAATAACCGTCTAAATCAAACACAACGTGTGGTGTCCACGGATGTCCACATGTTTTGGAACTATAACAACTATTTAGAAGAATAGCTACGAAAAGTTGCTTTCTATAATTCCGATGAAATAAGTAGCCAACGGCATTTGTTCAATTACATAGACATGCAGAACATGCCATTACTGTATGGCTCATAATAAGTATGTCTCTATCCTAAAAATGAGTCCTTACAATCAAGGAGGAATGTATTTCATGCTTGATCTTGCAAAAGAGCGAGACGCTCACATTGATCAGCGTCTGCGTTCAGATCCCATCGTCTGGCTTTCTACCGTCCGTCGTGATGGACGACCTCACACTGTCCCGGTCTGGTTTCTGTGGGATGGTTCAACCATTTTAATTTTTAGCCAGCCCGACAACCTGAAGATTCGAAACCTGCGCAACAATCCCAACGTCTCTCTGGCCCTGGATGATACCGACGACGGTAGTGATGTTGTGGTAGTGGAAGGCAAAGCTGAGCTTCTTGCTGAACCGAGCTCGAATCTGAATATACCGGCCTACTTTGAAAAGTATGGCACATCCATTCAAGAGATGGGCCAGATACCAGAGAGCATGGCAAAGGTTTACAGTCAGCCTATTCGCATCACACCTACAAAGTTCGTTGGCTGGGCTGGCTAATAGCAACAATAAGAAATTTCCTCGGCTGCTGTACGATGGTCGCAATGTAAGGTAAAATGGAGATATGTTTCCCCTGCGGGATGTGTATCTCCATTTTTGTTTGAACGAAGAAGTTCCATAGACCCGCACGAGATTGAAAAGAGGAATATATCTTATGCCTGATGCCTATACTCCCTCATCGTCTAGTAGCTCAAGCCATTCTCCTGATCTAGATCAGCGTGTTCCGGTGACTTTCGACCGCCTTATCGGTATACGCACACCTATCGATCCTGTTCTCTCCCCGGATGGGCAGTGTGTCGCCTTCGTTGTTCTGACCCGCCAGCCTGATCAACCAAACCCGAACAGGAGCAAACATCTCGCATTCATCTCCCTCGATGGCAAGCCAGATCAGGATGCCCAGATTTCTAGACCTCAACTCTACATTCGCGATATGGAGAACGATCATACACGGCCAGTGTGCAAGATGCCCAACGGTGTCAGTGATCCCTGCTGGTCACCAGATGGTAATCGGATCTCTTTCATCTCCCTGGAAGGCAAAAAACCGTCCGTTGATCCAATTGTCGTTGCACCGGGACGCCATCACCGTCTCTGGACCGTTCATCCCGATTCCGATACTCCCGAGTCGGTGACTCCTGATACTATCACTGTATGGGAATATGCCTGGTCGCCTGATAGTCAATATATCGCTCTCTACTACTCGACTGGACCTGATGATACTGATTGGTATCAGGGACAAATAGGCATTATTCCCGCGCGAGGTGGCGCTATACGCCAGATCACACAACTCGCTCGCCAGGCCAGCTCACTCGCCTGGTCGCCTGATGGCAGACGTCTTGCCTTCATCTCCGGCTCCTGGAGTGATCCAGGCCAGGGCGGGGGTGATATCTATATGATCGATGTCAATGGCGGTCAACTGCGCAATCTTACTCCTGGTATCGATGCAAGTCCTGGCTGGTGCCGCTGGTTCCCAAATGGCGAACGTATTCTTTATGCCGCCTGGTACGGTGCCACCTACCAGATAGGCATTATCAATATGCGCAATGGTAGCATCACTCCCATTGAGGAAGATTTTGTGATTGAGCCCTATGCGTCCCGTCTTTCACCCACACCAAACTTACAGCATTTCGTTACCGTTCATTCCACGCCACAGCAGCCACCCGATGTCTGGTTGGGAGACCTCTCCTCCGAAAAACAGGCAAAAAGTGTCTCCTGGCACCGCCTCTCGCGCCTCAATCCTCTGGCCGAGGAGACGTTTGCTCTTTCCCCGACGCGACATATTCGCTATGAAAGCGCTGATGGCTGGCAGATTGATGGTATCTTTATGCCTCCGCTCAATTACAAGAGTGATGGCCCTCCGCCGCTCTATGTGGACGTGCATGGAGGACCATCGGGTGCGTACTTAAATGGTTGGGCAGGTTACACGCAGCTTATTGCCAATGCGGGTTATGCTGTCTTCAAGCCCAATATGCGTGGCAGTTGGGGCCATGGCGTCTCTTTTGCCGATGCTGTCCTGGGCGACATGGGTGGTAAAGATTTCCAGGATATCCTGCGTGGCATCGATTATCTTGTTGAACAGGGACTTGTTGATGGAGAACGGGTGGGCATCGGTGGCTGGAGCAATGGTGGTTTCCTGACCGCATGGGCAATCACGCAGACAACGCGCTTCAAAGCTGCTATGATGGGAGCTGGCATCTCCGACTGGCACAATATGCATGCGCAGACCAACATTGCTAACGCCGACATTCTCCTCCTACAGGCTGACCCGCTGGAGAAGCCCGAAGTCTATCGCCTGCGCTCGCCCATCACCTTCGCCAACCGCGCCACCACGCCTACCCTGATCATCCACGGTGAAAAGGACCCGGCGGTTCCCGTTGCCCAGGCCTACGCCTTCTACAGGGCACTCGCGCAACGCAACGTTCCAGTCGAATTGGTCGTCTACCCACGCGAAGGTCACGGCCTGCGCGAAACCGAGCATCTGCGCGACTACTATGAACGCCTGCTTCGCTGGCTTGAGCGCTATCTGAAGCATCCACAAAGATAGCAGAGCTATCCAAAGGTCGCGATTATGGACCGTAGAGGCAGGCCTTGCGTCTGCCGTGCGAGCGGGCGAAGCTCGCGAGAAGTCTGCTACGGGGGCGGTACGGCAGACGCAAGGCCTGCCTCTACGGGGACTTTTTCAACCGCACCGGCGATGATGTCGATTTAGCCATTTGCTGTTCGTCGTTATACTGGAAGGGCGAAGTTGAATGCCCTTCCAAAAACTATGTTATAAAGAAAGAGGAACGGCAATGGCGAATTTTGTACTACTCTATAGCGGTGGTAGCATGGCTGAGAGTGAGGCCGAACAGGCAGCAATCATGCAAGCGTGGGTGGCCTGGTTCGATAAACTCGGGAGCGCCGTCGTCGACGCAGGCAACCCGTTTACACCAGCGGCAAAAAGCATCGCTCAGGACGGAACAGTAAGTGACGGTCCAGTGGGTACGCTGGCCACAGGGTACTCAATTATCAAAGCCGATTCGCTGGGCGCGGCTGTAGAGATGGCTAAGGGCTGCCCAAATTTGCAGGGTGGTGGTCAGATCACGGTCTACGAAACCTTCCCGACAATGTAGAAACGCGCTAAGCCTTACAAGCCCGTTTAAAGAAGAACCCCCATCTATAGCGATTAACTATAGATAGGGGTTAACAAAGAGGCAGAGACTCAGGAAGATTGTTCAGAGCCAAAAACTTTTAAGGCTGCCTGATAATGCATGATTGCCGTTTCCAGGTTAGTGATCTTGTCCCCCGCTGTGCGTTTAACGTAGATATCTCCCAGCTTATTTCGAATAGCTGCATGGCGTTTTGGCGAGATTTCACACGTGAAAACTTCTAGCGCCTGTTCATAGCAAGCTATCGCATCTTCTCGATTTTTTCTTCGCTGCCCGCTTACCAGATTGGCATAAAGCGTCCCTAAGGCGTACTGGACCCTGGCATATTGCAGTGGATAGCGCTCACGTGTATAAATCTTGAGAGCACTTTCTAGATAGCTTATCTGTTTTGTCTGTGTATGAGGTTTGTTGTCTTTGGCAAGAGCACTTTGCAAAAGAACATATAATTCTGCTACCGTTTCTGCAGCGGCACCAGTATCGCTTTTTGCACGTGCAAGGACTTCAGTGAAGTATTCGACAGGCGGTTCTTCATCTGCATTTTTTCCCCATCCCCGTTCCATGCATTGCTCTGCTACACTCATCCACTCTGGAACATCGAGCACTAATCCACCATGAGCATTGACATAAGCCTCACGAATAGCTAAGGGCGTACTGCCGCGTGCTCGGATGTCGGTGAGCAATTGCAAATACCCTTGAATGATTTTTTTAATCTCTTTTATGGTCTCTGGTGAATCGACGTGCTTTCCTCGTGCATCAACCATCTGCTTCTGACTTAGAACGCTAAAACGTCTGAATGCTTCCTCATAAACCGGTGCGAGCAAAGTCGGATGCGCTTCCAGAAAGCAGCGTTCCTCGTGATATGTGGGGAGGCTCAGCCAGTCCTGAAGAACATCCGGAAGCGCTGGCCGCTTAGTAGTAGGTAGCAACCCTACCTTCTCCAGCAATGCAGTCGCTTCACGGGATGTCAAGATAAGAGTATCCGTGTTCTGGCGATTGCCTGTTTCTATAAGATGTTGTCGTAGCGCTTCCTGCACATCAGCAATGTGCGGGTCACCATCAAATAAGCCGAGTTTCTCTATAAATAATGCGAGACTATGTTGTGCTCGCTCCGCTTCTTTACTAGCAAATACCGTACCTTCCTCCAACATACTTTCCACACTCTTTCTATTTTATATATCAATATTATGCATCTCGCTGTCAATAGATGAGATTGCAGTCTATGAAATCCCCACGAAGGCTTTTTCTCATTACTCTCCCATTACAGGATACACCTTGCTCATAATAAGTATCATCAGCGCTTCTGGTGCTTAGTGAGCCGTTGTAGGGGTGTGGCAGCGATGGCGGCAGAGGCGTCAAGGTAAGGAGGCGGAGGTACGCGATGAAATGGCTCCCAGGGCGGGGGCAAGCCCGCCCCTACGGAAAAGGGGGCCTGTTTCCCTCTCGTAGGGGCCGGGCTTGCCCCCGCCCTGGAAGCTAATACTCGTTCCAACTCTTAATCGGTATCGTCTCAAGCTCTTTATCGCGCAATGCCCTGGCGAAGAGACGCACCTGCTTGATCTTTGTTAACAGGGGCGTATTGC